>ENA-UOJJ01000277-UOJJ01000277.1-human-gut-metagenome-genome-assembly--contig:-CS66-NODE-277-length-91832-cov-54.291456_pt1 | contig 91832 bp, 88 predicted proteins | sample MGYA00242343_ERZ723890 | MGnify/ENA metagenome assembly ERZ723890
CTGCTGACAATACTTGGCTGGAGACGGCCCGGAAAGATAGGTAGCGCCAACACAACAGCCCCACGACATTTGTCGTGGGGCTGTTGCTTTTTGGTTTACTTTTGGGTCATATGGTAGTGAGTTTTTGCTGAACTTGATTGAACAAAAGCACCCGCAAGGGTGCTTTTTATGGCTGTAAGGGGACTTTTTATGGCCGTTTTGACTTGCTGAAGTTCCAACCTTTCGGGCCTTTTGGCCAGTTGCTCATGTAGATAGAATAACACAATAATGGGATATATAGTAGAACAAAATAGGCGCCAATGAAAAAATAGGCGAAAAGAGTGATAGAATGAGTTGGGGGAAAGATGTAGGCTAAGACCAGCATAGCGATGATCGCAGCCCAATTGAGTGCCCGCAGCGCCTGGAATAGCCGCATATGCCGGGGGGCACCGCAGTATTTCATATGGCTGTAAGGCAGCAGTATGCGATACCACAGAGAGCGCGTTTTATCATATTGGCGTATTTCCCGGTGGCTCATTTTGAACTGATATGCGTCCTCGATCCCGGAGCGAAGTATTCCGCCACATTGCAGGGCAAAGAAAATGAAAACGATACACAGTTTATCTAAGGGCATGGGCGCCTCCTGTTCCTGGTCGGTTACAATTTCGCCCAGTACCCCTCCGCCAGCGCGCCGTATATCGCCGGGCAGGGGAGGGTATACACAAGGGGCTGCAGCGCTGCGGTGGGATCCTCCAGCACATCCGCCTGATTGATAAACAGCACATCGAAGCCCCCCTCTTTCGCCAGCACCCGGGCGGCAATGGCCGGGGTGATGACCGCATCCGGGGAGACCTCCGCCAATGATGCGTACAGCTCCGGGCGGTGGGCGGCGTCCTGTATGGGCTGTCCCAGCGCGGAGGCACCGAATACGCAGACGGTGCGGTTTCGTTCCGGTGGCAGTACTGGTTCCCAGGCGGCGTGGGCCTTGGCGGGCAGGCGCTTGGAGCCGTCGGCCTCCACCAGCACAAAGTCCGCGGCGTACTGCCAGCCGGGGAAGTCCGGGGCGGTCAGTTTGCCCTCCGGGTTATAGGACCCGGCGCAGACGATGGGGCTGTGGGCAAAGCCATCACACAGCTCCGCTGCGGTGGCGGCGAAGGGACACCAGTTCGGGCGCATGATGTGGGTGGTGGTGGACACCAGCACCGTGCCGCGGTGGGACAGTTCCTGTGCCAGCACGCGCAGCAGGGAGGTCTTGCCGCCGCTGCCGATCACCGCGGTCAGGCCGGGACGAATCCCCAGCAGTTCCCATAATTCCATGCCTGTCACCACCTTTCATACCCATTGTACCACAGAAATTTCCCGCCGTAAACCTCTTGACAAGGGTTGCTTGTGGTGTTAAACTGCGAAAAGTAAGAAAAGTTATACCAATCCAACTGAAAGGAGCGAGAATGTGAGCAGAGATGAGCGCTACTTTATGAGCAGCGTCAAGATCGGCCCTAAGGGACAGATCGTTATCCCCAAGGAGGCGCGGGATATGTTCGGCCTGCAGCCGGGAGATACGCTGGTGCTGATGGCGGACAAGAAAAAGGGCCTGGCACTGCAGACCGTGGATAAGCTGAACCCGCTGATGAAGACGGTATTTAACAGTCTGCCCAGCGGGGAAGAGGAGGCGGAGGACGAATGAACGTACTGGAGGTACAGGGCCTGACCAAGCGCTACCCGGCGTTTACGCTGAATGGGGTGTCCTTTGACGTGCCGCAGGGCGCGGTGATGGGGTTTATCGGCCGTAACGGCGCAGGCAAGAGCACCACGCTGAAGTCCATTCTGGGTATGGTACACCCGGACGCGGGTGCGGTCAGGGTATTCGGCATGGACTACGCGGAGAATGAGCGCGCTATCCGGCGTGAGCTGGGCGTGGTGCTGGGGGGGATCGATTTCTATCCCAAAAAGAAGATCAAGACCATCACAGACGTGACCCGCAGGTTTTATAACAACTGGGACGAGGAAAAATACCGCCACTATTTGGAGCTGTTCCATATTGATGAGAGCAAGCGGGTGGATCAGCTTTCCAGCGGCATGAAGGTCAAGTACATGATCGCCTTGGCGCTGAGCCACAATGCCCGGCTGCTGATACTGGACGAACCCACCAGCGGCCTTGACCCGGTGAGCCGCGACGAGCTGACGGAGCTGCTGCGCCGGGTGGTGGCGGATGGTACGCGCAGCGTGCTGTTCTCTACTCACATCACCTCCGATCTGGAGAAGTGTGCCACCCACATTGCCTTTATCAAGGACGGCGAGCTGCAATATACCGGTTCTCTGGACGATTTCCGCACCCACTACAAGGACGTGGGCGCTACGCTGGAGGATATCATCGTGCACGTGGAAAGGAGGCCGCTGGATGAAGACGCTATTATATAAGCAGCTGCGGCTGGTGTGCCATCCCATGACGCCGGTATTCTGCCTGTTCGGCTTCATGGTCATTATCCCCAATTACCCCTACACCGTCATTTTCTTCTATGTCACGCTGGGGCTGTTTTTCACCTTTCTGAATATGCGGGAGCAGAAGGATCTCTACTACACGGCGCTGCTGCCTGTTCCCAAACGGGACGCGGTGAAGGCCGGCTGTCTGTTCACGGCGCTGATCGAGCTGCTGTCGCTGGCGGTGCTGGTGCCCTGCGCCCTGCTGGCGGTCCGCTTGCAGCCGGGGAAGGACAACCTGGTAGGGCTGGATCCCAATCTGGCGCTGTTTGCCGCCGGGTTCCTGCTGTATGCGGTGTTCAATGCCGTTTTTCTGCCGTCGTTTTACGCGAACGGCTACAAGGTGGGCGTGGCATTTGTCAAGGCGATCATTCCCACCACGCTGGCGATGATCGTGTTTGAGGCGCTGCCCCATGTTCCCGGCCTCATGTGGCTGGACGATATGGACGCGGCCACGCAGGTGCGTCTGCTGCCGTATTTCGTCGCCGCCGTGCTGCTCTACGGCATCGGCACGGTGCTTACGTTCCGGAGGGCGGCGGCGCAGTATGAAAAAGTTGATCTGTGACAGCAACGACCGGCGTGAGCCGGTCGTTGCTTTATTAGATCATCCAGTAGGGAGACTGAGGAGTTTGCCCCTCGGGTAGGGGAATGACCACGTCTGTCCGCACGTCGCCGTACAACGTCTTGTGCTGCGCCATGATATTTTCCAACGGTTCGACAGTGCCACACAGCAGCGCCTGCCAGACCATGCCGCAGGTGGACATGATATAGGCGGGAGTGAACCCATTGCGAATATAAAACTGGATACGCCGCAGACGCAGTGCGTTTTCCGCGTCACTGCCTCCTGGCACAGGAAACTCCGCCTCCGCTACCAGAGGCCGTCCCTGCTGCTCCAGCCGCGAAAGCATATCACTGCCCAGCCCTTCATTACGACGAGCGCGTGTGGTTCCCAGATAGTCCAGCAGTACCAGTGGTATTGTCGCATTTTTCCACAGGGCGGCGTAACTCAGCAGCTCATCTTCGTCAAACAGTCCCCATACCTCGTAACGTCCTTCCTCCAGCAGACGGAGAATATCGGGCAGAGGCTTGCGTTCCTGCGGGACAAAAGCCTCGGATAGCTGGTCGTGATACCAGCGGGGGTATTCCTTTGCGGTTAACAGGCGAAAATTCATAGACGTTCCTCCTTCAGCAGCCGCTGTATATCCTCCGGCAGGGGCGCGGTCACATCGATGGTTGTGCCGGTGAGGGGATGCATCATCCGCAGGTGATAGCTGTGCAGCGCCGGGCGGGCGATCAGGGCCCGGTCCTCTGTGCCGTAGAGCCAGTCACCGGTCAGCGGGTGACCGATGGCGGCCATGTGGACCCGCAGCTGATGCGTGCGTCCGGTGGTAGGCGTCAGGCGCAGCAGCGCACGGCTCTGAGAGGCCGCCAGCACCTCATAGTGGGTGTGGGCGGGTTGACCCAGGGGGTCGGCCTGCCGCTTCAGCAGCGAGCTCTCAGCACGTCCTATGGGCAGATCAATGTCGCCCTCTGCCGGGGAGGGGATGCCCTCGCACACGGCCCGGTACTCCCGCCGAAAATCGTCCGTGTGCAGCATGGCCATACATCGGGCATGGATGAAGCCGGTCTTTGCCACGGCCATAACGCCGGTAGTGCCGCGGTCCAGCCGGTTCACCGCATGGAAGCAGCTGCTGTGGAGATAGTGTGCCGCGGCGCCGGCAATGGTGGCTGTTTCCTCTGTCAGCGCCGCCGGATGGACGGCGATGCCGGCGGGCTTGTTGATGAGAAGAAGGTCCTCATCCTCGTACAGGATATCCAGAGGGAAGTCCACCGGCCGGATGTGTGGGTGTTCTCCCGGCAGATCGGATACGTCCGCCGCCAGCACATCTCCGGGGCACGGCACGAAGCGTACGGTGACGGGCGCGCCATTGACGGTGATGGCCTGCCGGAATTTCAACCGGCTGAGAAAGCTGCCGGAGATGCCCCACAGGTGCAGCAGCAACTGTTTTACAGGCTGACCAGCCTCCGCTTCAATGACGGTATGGGTCAGAACACGCATAGACGGCACCTCCTCTTGCTCTTGAATGAAATTAGTATAGCAGAATTTATGGGAATATGGTATACTAACTTCACAAAACGTGAAAGCGAGGGCTTTTTATGGCATCCAAGGTATACTTCGCCGACCTGCGGGCCGACGTGCATGAAAATCTCCAGCAGAAGCTGACCCGCCTGATGAAGACCGCCGGTATGGGCGATATCGACTTTCGGGATAAGTTCGTGGCCATCAAGCTGCACTTCGGTGAGCCGGGAAATCTGGCGTTTCTGCGTCCCAATTGGGCGCGGACCGTGGCGGATTTTGTAAAGGAAAGGGGCGGTAAGCCGTTCCTCACCGACTGCAACACCCTGTATGTGGGCGGGCGCAAGAACGCCCTGGACCACATGGACAGCGCCATGCTCAACGGCTTCAACCCCATGACCACCGGCTGCCAGATCATCATCGGCGACGGGCTGAAGGGCAGCGATGAGGTGGAGGTTCCCGTGGTCGGCGGCGAGTATGTGAAGAACGCCAAGATCGGCCGCGCCGTTATGGACGCCGATGTGTTTATCTCTCTGACTCATTTTAAGGGACATGAAGAGGCCGGCTTCGGCGGCTGCCTGAAAAATATTGGCATGGGCTGCGGCAGCCGTGCCGGCAAGATGGAACAGCACAATGCCGGCAAGCCCCATGTGGCGCAGAAGCACTGTATCGGCTGCGGTCAGTGCCGGAAGATCTGCGCCCACGGCGCGCCGATCATCACCGACGGCAAGGCCGTCATCGACCACGACAGATGCGTGGGTTGCGGCCGCTGCATTGCCGTCTGCCCCAAGAACGCGGTGCAGATCAACTGGGACGAGACCACCATTAACCTGAACCGGAAGATCGCCGAGTACACCAAGGCGGTGGTGGACGGCCGCCCCTGCTTCCACATCTCGCTGGTCATCGACGTGTCCCCCAACTGCGACTGCCGTCCCGAGAACGACATGGCCATTGTGCCCAACGTGGGCATGTTCGCCTCCTTCGACCCGGTGGCCCTGGACATGGCCTGCGTGGACGCGGTGAACGCCCAGACGCCCCTGCGGGGCTCCGCCGCCGATGACGCGCACGCCAAGGCCCATGTGCATGACCACTTTCAGCGCCTGCACCCGGACACCAACTGGCGCAGCTGTCTGGAGCACGGCGAGAAGATCGGCATCGGCACCCGGGAGTATGAGTTGATCAAGATATAAAAAGCGGAAAGCCACCCGTCAGGGTGGCTTTCCTTATGTATTTATTCCGCATCATCTGCGGACGTTTCCTCTGAGGCGCCCTCGTCCTCCGGGTCATCGATGTGGGCGAACCACTCCCGGTAGCGGTGCATATCCTTGGCGAACAGCTGCCCGTTGCTGGGCGGTGTGTAGGTGATGGCGTTGGCCCCGGCGGTAATGGTGGACAGGATCGTCTCCTCCGTGGGACCGCCGGTGGCGATAACGGGCAGCTCCGGATAGCGGGCCCGGATCTCTGCCACAATGGCGGGCGTCCTGTCCGCACCAGAGACGTTCACAAAATCGATGCCCGCCGCCAGCTTGCTCTCCAGGTCCACTTTTTCCGACACCACCGTATAGACCACCGGGATCTCCACGGTGGCCTTGATGGCCCGGATGGTATCGTCGTCAATGAACGTGTTGCACACCACGCCGAAGGCACCCTGGTGCTCGGCAAAAGCGGCGATATGGGCCGAACGCTGGCCCTTGGTCAGACCGCCGCCTACGCCAACGAACACCGGCACATCGGACACGCCGATAATGGCCTGGGTAATGCCTGCCTGGGGCGTAAAGGGATATACGGCGATGACCGCATCGGCGTTGATGTTCTTAATGATGGCTACATCGGTGCTGAATACAAGCGACTTGATACGCCGGCCGAATACGCGGATGCCGCTGCATTTGCTGATACAGTGGGGCACGGTCAACGCGTGCTTACGCAGGGTGCCTTCGTAAGTGGGAACGTACTTCTTCACATTGCCTTCCTTTCCAGTGGGTCGATTTTTCCTTATTAAAAACATTATAGCAGAAAAAGCAACTCATGTAAATAAAAGTGGACGCATTTTTAACAGTTCGTTAACATTGACTATCGCGGAGAAAAGTGCCGGATAACGACGCCCCGGGACGAAACAGCGGGCCATCCGTCGGATGGCCCGCTGCGCTTATACGTTTGCCAGATAGTCCCGGCACTTGTTGTTGGCTTCCCGGGCCACCAGTTCCTCATCCACAGTGACAAGATGCCCCTGCCGCACGGTGACGCGTCCCTGCACCACGGTGTAGTCCACCGGCCCCCGGACACCCACGGTACCCAGCACAGAGCCGGCGTCCTGGTCGCAGCCTACCAGCTCCAGCCGACGGCTGTCGATCATGAACAGATCGGCGCACTTGCCCACGGACAGCTGCCCGATGTCGTCCCGGCCCAGCAGCCGCGCACTGCCCCGGGTGGCCATTTTGAGGATGTCATAGCCGGTGGGAGCCTGACGGCTGGCGTGCAGCCGGTGCAGCAAGAAAGCTACCCGCAGTTCCTCCAGCAGGCTTGAGCCGTCGTTGCTGGCGCTGCCGTCCACCGCCAGTCCTACCGGCACACCCAGGGCCAGCATTTCCGGGATGCGGGCCACGCCGCTGGCGAGCTTCATGTTGCTGATGGGGCAGTGCGCCACGCCGGTGCCTGTCCGGGCCAGCAGCCGCAGCTCCTCGTCGTTGAAGTGTATGCCGTGGGCAAACCACACATCGTCGCCCAGCCAGCCCAGCCGCGCCATGTATTCCAAAGGCCGGATGCCCTCACGCTGCAGCATGAAGTTCTCCTCGTCCTTCGTCTCGCACAGGTGGGTGTGCAGCCGAACGTGGTACTGTCGGGCCAGGATAGCGCTCTGACGCAGCAGCTCCGCCGACACGGAGAAAGGAGAGCAGGGGGCCAGTGCCACACGGCACATGGCACCGTAGCTGTCATCGTGGTATTTCTCGATACAGCGGACGCTGTCTGCCATGATCTCGTCTACCGTCTGCACCACGCTATCCGGCGGCAGGCCGCCGTCCTTGACGCTCAGGTCCATGCTGCCCCGGCTCATGTAGAGGCGAATGCCCAGCTCCCGTGCGGCGCTGCGCTGTGCGCCCAGCAGGTCACCGCTATGGGCGGGGAACACATAGTGGTGGTCAAAGCAGGTGGTGCAGCCGTGCTTCATCAGCTCGCCCATGCCGGTCAGGCTGGACAGGCGGATCACATCCTCGTCCAGGTTTTTCCAGATCTCATACAGGGTCTTCAGCCAGTCGAACAGCTCCATGTTCTGCACCTGCGGCAGATTGCGGGAGAATACCTGATAGAGGTGGTGATGGGTGTTGACCAGACCGGGGTAGCACAGCATATGGCTGCCGTCGATGACCTCGTCGGCGCTGATGTCCAGCGCCGTGCCGATGGACTTGATGAAGCCGTCCTCGCAGTAGATATCCGCGTTTTGCAGTACGCGGTCTTCGTCGTCGCAGGTGACCAGCTGGTGAATGTTCTTAATGAGCAGGGTGGACACGGTAATTCCTCCTTATGGTGATAGATGGGTAGGAAAAAAGAGCAGGCCGCAAAGCGGCCTACTCTTTTCATTATCAGGTCAGCGTTCCTCGCGGAAGTAGGAGAGACCGAGGGACGCAGGGGGCTGATCCTCCCGCTTTTTACGCAGGGACACGATGATCAGCACGATCAGAGTGATGACGTAGGGCAGCATCTTGTACAGCTCCTTGACAGCCATCTGTGCGCCGGTGGGCAGATAGATGTTCAGAATGTACAGACCACCAAACAGGATGGAGGCCAGAATACTGACATTGGGACGCCAGATGGTGAAGATGACCAGCGCGATGGCCAGCCAGCCGCGGTCACCGAAGGCGTTGTTGGACCACACGCCGTTGGCGTAGTCCATGACGTAGTACAGTCCGCCCAGGCCCGCGATCATGGAGCCGATGCAGGTGGCCAGGTACTTGTACTTGGTCACGTTGATGCCGGCGGCGTCGGCGGTAGAGGCGCTCTCGCCCACGGCGCGCAGGTGCAGGCCGGGACGGGTGTGGTTCAGGAAGTAGGACGCGCCCAGGGCGATGATGATGGCCACATAGGCCAAAAAGCCGTAGGACAGGAACAGCTCTCCGAACCAGCCGGTGCTGTCGGCGCCGGGCAACGTGGTCTTGAAGTACAGACTGGTGTTGGCCAGGGCGATGGAGGGAACCTCACTGTTGGTCAGCTTGATGAGGGAGCCACCGAAGAAGTTGCCTACGCCCACGCCGAAGGTGGTCATAGCCAGACCGGTGACGTTCTGGTTGGCGCGCAGGGTGACGGTCAGGAAGCAGTAGAGCAGACCCATCAGCAGGGAGCCCAGCAGGGAGCACAGAATGGGGATCATGATGGCCAGAAAGCCGTTCAGCTGACCGCCGGCGGCTTGCTCATAGAAGAACGCGCCGATAACGCCGCTGATGCCGCCCACGTACATGATGCCGGGAATACCCAGGTTCAGGTTACCGGACTTCTGCGTGAGGATCTCGCCGGTGCTGCCGAACAGCAGGGGGATACCCTGCATGACCGCGCGGGGGAAGAAGGATACAAAGTCGAAGCCCATCCGTTACGCCTCCTTTTTGCTGCTCTTGCGCAGAGTGACCTTGTAGGTGATGAAGAACTCGGTAGCAATGATGAAGAACAGAATGATACCGGTCAGAATATCCGCGAAGGACTGGTTCAGGCTGAAGGCGGTGGAGATCTCGCCGGCACCGCGATCCATGGTCACCAGCAGCAGGGAGGCGGCGATCATGATGAAGGGGTTGAACTTGGACATCCAGGACACCATGACGGCGGTAAAGCCGCGGCTGTCCACGATGGTGGTGGTCAGGGTGTGGCTGATGCCGGCGGTCAGGATATATCCCATCAGGCCGCAGATAGCGCCGGAGAGCACCATGGTGCGGATGATCACACGATCCACCTTGATGCCGGCGTAGCTGGCGGTGCGCTGGCTCTCGCCCACCACGGCGATCTCGTAGCCGTGCTTGCTGTAGGTAAGGTACACGTACATCATGCCGGTCAGCAGAGCCACCACCAGAATGGGGAGCAGCTGTGCCTGTCCGCCGATGCGGGGCAGCCAGCCGGCCTCGGAAGCCTGGTTGATGATGCCGATCTTACCGGCGCCCTTGGGCACCTCCCATATGATGATAAAGTAGGAGGCCAGCTGCATGGCGATGTAGTTCATCATCAGGGTGAACAGCGTCTCGTTGGTGTTCCATCTGGCCTTGAAGAAGGCGGGCAGGAAGCCCCATACGGCGCCGGCCAGCAGCGCGGCCGCCAGAGAGATGACGATCAGCAGGAAATTGGAGACCTTGCCGCCCAACAGGATCATGCAGGTGGTGGTGGCCAGGCAGCCGATCAGGGTCTGCCCCTCGGCGCCGATGTTCCAGAAGCGCATCTTGAATGCGGGCGTTACCGCTAAGGAGATACCCAGCAAGACGGCAACATTCTGTCCGGTGACCCAGATTTTACGGGAAGTGCCGAAGGCACCCTTGAGGATCGTGCCGTAGACGGCGATGGGATCCTGACCGGTCAGCAGGGTGGTGATCAGTCCGCAGAACACCAGTGCCAGCAGCAGGATACCGCCGCGGATCAGCAGTGCCTTGGGCAGAGGCAGCGCATCGCGCTTGGAAATATGAAAGAGCGAACCTTTTTTATTCATCTGCCTTGCCTCCTTCCACGCGGGTCATCAGCGCGCCCACTTCCAGCTTGTTGGTTTTGCGGCCGTCCACCACGCCGGAGACCTGACCGCCGCACAGCACCACGATCCGGTCACACAGTTCCAGCAGCACGTCCAGGTCCTCGCCCACATACACGACGGCGACGCCCTTCATTTTCTGCTCGGTCAGCAGGTTGTAGATGGTGTAAGATGTATTGATGTCCAGACCACGGACAGCGTAGGCAGTCATCAGCACGGAGGGCTGCTGGGCGATCTCGCGGCCCACCAGGACCTTCTGCACGTTACCGCCGGACATACGGCGTACCGGGAAATTCGTGCTGGGGGTGACGACCTCCAGCTCCTGCCAGATGCGCTGTGCCAGCGCCTCAGGATTTTTGCGGTCCAGGAAAATGCTGGCACCCTTGCGCCAGGAGCGGAGCATCATGTTGCCGGTCATGCCCATGGAGCCTACCAGACCCATGCCCAGACGATCCTCGGGGACAAAGCTCATGGCCACGCCGCTCTTGCGGATGTCCATGGGATCCATGCCCACCAGATTTTTCTCCTCGTTGGTCTCCGGGGAGATATAGGTCACGGTGCCGGAGCTGACGGGATACAGGCCCGCGATGGACTCCAGCAGTTCACGCTGGCCGGAACCGGCGATACCCGCTACGCCCAGCACCTCGCCGGCGTTAACAGTAAAGCTCACGTTGTCCAAACGCTTGACGCCCAGCTCGTCGAACACGGTCAGCCCCTCGATCTTCAGCCGGGGCTCCACATTCACGGGGGTGGGGCGGTTGATATTCAACGACACGCTGTGGCCCACCATCATATCGGTCAGGGACTGCTGGTCGGCGTCCTTGGTCAGCACGTCGCCTATGTATTCGCCCTTGCGGAGCACGGCCACCCGGTCGGACACGTCCAGCACCTCGTGGAGCTTGTGGGTGATGATGATCAGGGACTTGCCGTCGGCCTTCATGTTGCGCATGACGGCGAACAGCTTGTCCGTCTCCTGCGGGGTCAGCACGGCGGTGGGCTCGTCCAGAATCAGAATATCGGCACCGCGGTACAGCACCTTGACGATCTCCACGGTCTGCTTCTGGGAAACAGACATATCATAGATCTTCATGTCCGGGTCGATATCGAAGCCGTACTTATCACAGATGTCCTTGACCTTTTGACGTGCATTGTTCAGGTCAAGCTTGCCCTCCAGGCCGAGGATGATATTCTCGGTGGCGGTGAACAGGTCGACCAGCTTGAAGTGCTGGTGGATCATGCCGATACCCAGATCGAAGGCATCCTTGGGAGATGCGATGGTCACAGGCTTGTCGTGGACGTAGATCTGCCCCTCGTCGGGGAAATAGATGCCGGAGAGCATATTCATCAGCGTGGTCTTGCCGCTGCCGTTCTCGCCCAGCAGGGACAGGATCTCGCCTTCGTACAGTTCAAGGTTTACATCTTTGTTTGCGATGACCTTGCTGCCGAACCGCTTGGTGATGTTCTCCATTCTGATCGCGCATTTCTTTTCCAAGGCTGTCATCCTTTCTTTCGGCGCAGATGGCTGCAACACCTCGAATACGCCGGGGATAAATTCCATACGACTTATTCTACCATACATGTTGAGCGTTGTAAATCAAAATCAGCAAAAAATTTGTCAGGTATATACAAAGAATGTGAGGTTACACAAGAAAGAGTCATTCTCTTTGTGTAAATCGTCAAAGCCGCGTGTAGGAGGGAAAAAGCAAGAGGTGGGCTGCCTGTGCAGCCCACCTCGTTGTGGTGCAATATGCTGTTGGAAAACCTGGCTATTAGCCGCCGTAGTTGACATCCAGACGGTTGATGCCGTCGATCTCCAGATCGAAGTAAGGAGCGGAACGCTTCTCGGACTCAGCGAAGTAACCGTCATGCACGACCTCGGTGTCGGGGGTGTTATCGCTGTCGGCGTTGACGTCAGCCTGGTAGGAGGTCAGAGTCTCACCCTTCACAGTGAAGGTGGAGCAATCGAACACGTGAATCTCGCCCTTCTCCAGCTTCTCGGTAGCAGCGGCAATGGCCTCGGCAGTGCCTTCGGCGGCCACGGTGGTATTCAGGTCAGTCAGGACCACAGAGTTGGTGGCCAGAGTGCCGGTCCAGTCAACATCGATGGCGGTGCCGTCCATGACAGCCTTGATGGCATACTCATAGTAGGGCGCCCAGTTGATGCGGGAGGAGATGATGTAGGTGTTGGGGCAGGCAGCCTGAGTGGAGCCGTTGTAGGAAACGTTGGGAACACCGGCGTTCTCGCAGGCGGTAGGAGCACCCAGAGAGTCGGCGTGCTGGCTGATCAGCTTGCAGCCGCCCTGGATCAGCTTCTCGGCGCCTTCCTTCTCCAGAGTCTCATCGTACCAGCTGCCGGTGAAGGTCACATCCATGGTGACGGTGGGGCAGACGGACTTGGCACCCAGATAGAAGGAGGTGTAACCGGAAACCACTTCGGCGTAGGTGAAGGCACCCACATAGCCCATCTTGGCCTCTTCAGCCTTGATGTCGCCGGCCTCGATCATCGCGTTCAGCTTCAGACCGGCAGCGATACCGGCCAGATAGCGGCCCTCATAGATGGAGGCGAAGGCGTTGTGGTAGTTGGCCAGACCCTCGGTGTGAGCGCGGGTACCGGTGCTGTGGCAGAACTGCACCTCGGGGTTCGCCTTGGCGACCTCGATCATGTAAGGCTCATGACCGAAGCTGTCGGCAAAGATGATGTTGCAGCCGGCATCCACCAGATCAGCGGCGACCTCGGCGCACTGCTCGGTCTCACCCACGTTGGTCTTGATGAAGTAATCCTCATTCTCGACCAGACCCAGGTTGGCGCAGGCTTCCTTGGCGGCATCGATGAAGTTCTTGTCATAGGTGGAGTTTTCATCATGCAGGGTGATGAAGCCGACCTTGACCTTGGCAGCGGTGGCATCACCGTCGCCGTTGCCCTGAGTGTCGTCCTTCTTCTCACCGCAGGCCACCAGGCTCAGAGCCATGACCAGGGCGAGGAGCATTGCAAGGAACTTTTTCATTCTTGTTTTCCTCCTTAAAATATGTGACGCACGCCTGAAAGTAAGGCAAATTTTGACGTGCGTTTGAACAACGGGCGTCCGGCCCGGTATTCACGCGACTTATAAGAACGTGAGTATTATACAGGATTTCACCGCCGATTTCAACAGAAAATGTGAATTACGGCAAAATTTATTTCTGACGCACAAAAAATCTTTGTAAATCTTGTGCAGTATGCGGCATTTGATAGAAATTTCCCGTTCCGAAATACCCGTTCCATATGGCAGGGATAAGCGCGTTACTGATGAATACGGGTGCCGGTCTTGCCCTCGATACCGTCCTTGGCCTTTTCGAGCAGGGTGATAAGGGCGGTACGGCCGGCCTTGGACTCGGCGAACTTCACCGCGGCCTGGACCTTGGGCAGCATGGAGCCCTTGGCAAACTGGTTCTCCTCCATGTACTTGTAGGCTTCGGCGGGGGTCAGATCGTCCAGACCCTTCTGATCGGGCTTGTTGTAGTTGATGGCCACCTTCTCCACGGCAGTCAGGATGATGAGCATATCGGCGTCCAGCAGCTCGGCCAGCAGCTCGCTGCCGAAGTCCTTGTCGATGACGGCAGGGGTGCCGGAGAGCTTGCTGCCCTCGCGGATGACGGGGATGCCGCCGCCGCCCACGGCGATGACCACGTGACCGGCGTCTACCAGCGCCTTGATGCTGGCCTTTTCCACGATGTCAAAGGGCTTGGGGGAGGGAACGACCTGGCGATAGCCGCGGCCGGCGTCCTCTACCATGGTGTAACCCTTCTCGGCGGCGATGCGGTCCGCCGTCTCCTTGTCATAAAAAGCGCCCACGGGCTTGGTGGGGTTCTGGAAGGCGGGGTCGTCCTTGGACACCACGGTCTGGGTCACGATGGTAGCCACGGGCTTGTCCATGCCGCGGCTGGCCAGCTCATTGCCGATGGCCTGCTGCAGGTGATAGCCGATGTAGCCCTCGGACATGGCGCCGCACTCAGGGAAGGGCATATCGGCCTTGATGGCCTTGGCCTCGGCAGCGGTGGACAGGCCCAGATTGATCATACCCACCTGAGGGCCGTTGCCGTGGGCGACCACGACTTCATTGCCTGCAGCGATCAGGTCCACGATGGATTTGGCGGTCTCGGTGACCAGTTGGAGCTGCTCGGCGGCGGTATTGCCCAGTGCGTTGCCGCCCAGCGCGATAACGATTCTCTTAGACATAATGCTCTACCTCACTGTTTTCGTTTTTTCGTCTCCGTGTGCCCGCTCTGAAGCGCAGGGGGAAAGGGCGTTTTCGGGGCGAAGAGGAGACGGTCTCAGATAGTATAACACGGATTGTATACAGTACACAATATCTATCACCCACAACATTTACACAAAAATGCGGCAGGGGACAGAAAATAGCGGGAGGGGGAGCCCCTCCCGCTATCGGGTCGATTATTTAGAACTTCTTGCGGGTGTCCTTGGTCTCGTCCAGCTCCATCAGGGCCTTGACGGGATCCTTCACCTGGGCCATGAAGATCATGGCGGCGATGATATAGGGCTTGTAGGAGGCCTGCTTGTACAGAGGCACGATGTAGCGGTCGAACACGGAGTTGTCTACCTCGCCCTCGGCGCAGCTCAGACCGGTGATGTCGGCGGGCAGGCAGTGCAGATACAGCGCCTTGCCGTCCTTGGTGAGCTTCATCATCTCTTCGGTGCAGGCCCAATCCTTGTGCTGGGCGTTCTGGGCCAGCAGGCGCTTCTCCAGTGCGTCAATGCCTTCCTTGTCGCCGGCGGCGTACAGCCTGGTGCGCTCTTCCATAGCGGCGTAGGAAGCCCAGCTCTTGGGATACACGATATCGGCATCCTTGAAGGCCTCGGCCATGCTGTTGGTCTTGTGGAACTTGGAGCCGTACTTCTCGCAGTTCTTGCGGGCGACCTCTTCCACCTCGGGCATCACGTCATAGCCATCGGGATGGGCCAGGGTCACGTCCATGCCGAAGCGGGTGAACAGGCCGATCACGCCCTGGGGCACGGACAGGGGCTTGCCGTAGGAGGGAGAATAGGCCCAGGTCATAGCGACCTTCTTGCCCTTCAGGTTCTCCACGCCGCCGAAGTAGTGGATGACGTGAAGCATATCGGCCATGCACTGGGTGGGGTGGTCCACATCGCACTGCAGGTTCACCAGGGTGGGCTGCTGCTCCAGGATACCGTCGCGGTAGCCTTCCTTCACGGCGTCCATAAAGGTCTTCTGATACTTGTGGCCCTCGCCGATGAACATATCATCGCGGATGCCGATGACGTCGGCCATGAAGGACACCATGTTCGCGGTCTCGCGGACGGTCTCGCCGTGGGCGATCTGAGATTTCTTCTCGTCCAGGTCCTGGACCTCCAGGCCCAGCAGGTTGCAGGCGGAGGCGAAGGAGAAGCGGGTACGGGTGGAGTTGTCGCGGAAGATGGAGATGCCCAGGCCGGAATCGAACACACGGGTGCTCTTGTTGCGCTCGCGCAGGTCGCGCAGGGCGTCGGCCACGGTGAAGATGGCGTCGATCTCATCGTCGGTCTTGTCCCAAGTCCAATAGAAATCGGTCTTGTACATATTGTTGATGTTCAGGGTAGACAGATGGCGTGCCAGTTCAACAGTCTTGCTCATTTTGATCGTTCTCCTTGTATGTTTAATATAGCGTATATGGCGTATGATCGATTACTTGATGTCGTTGCCGGTCAGCTCCTGGCGGAAGCTGGTGGCGGAGCCGTCCTTGTTCTCGGGCTTGTACAGGCCGGGAACGGCGGCATACAGGGCGGCGCAGGTCACCAGGTCCTGCTTGAAGGTCACCTCGTTGGGGGCGTGTGCCTGAGACTCGGCACCGGGGCCAAAGCCTACGCAGGGAATGCCGTAGCGGCCCTGGATGGACACACCGTTGGTGGAGAAGGTCCACTTGTCGGTCAGAGGACGGCCCTCGCGCTTGGAGGCAGCCAGCTCGGTGGGCATCAGGCGCTTGTCGCCCCACAGGTTGTGGTGGGCGTCCACCAGGGCCTGGACGTGAGGAGCAGTCTCCTTGTTGATCCAGGTGGGGAAGAAGCACTCGGTCTCGTACACGTGGCCGGTCCATGCGGGACGGTCATACATATACATGGAAACCTTCACGTCCTTGGCATACTTCTTGCAGGCGGGCAGGTCCTCGATCTCCTTCAGGCAGGACTGATAGGTCTCGCCGGCGGTCATGCGGCGGTCGATGGAGATGGCGCAGCTGTCGGCCACAGCGCAGCGGGAGGGGGAGGTGTAGAAGATCTGGCTGGTGGTGCAGGTGCCGCGGCCCAGGAAGCGGGCGTCCTCATAGTGCTCGGGGTTGAACTTGGGATCCAGCATCTTTACCAGGCCGTTGATCTCGGTGGAGCCGTCGGCGGGGTTCTCGTTCAGGTCACGGACGTTCAGGATGACCTCGGCCATCTTGTGGATGGCGTTGTCGCCGCGCTCGGGGGCGGAGCCGTGGCAGGACACACCGTGCATATCCACGCGGATCTCCATACGGCCGCGGTGGCCGCGGTAGATACCGCCGTCGGTAGGCTCGGTGGAGATAACGAATTCGATCTTGCTGCGGGCGTCCTCAGGACCGTTGAAGTACTCATTGACGATGGACTGCCAGCACATACCGTCGCAGTCCTCCTCCTGCACGGAGCCCACGACCATCATCTTGTAGCCCTTGGGCAGCAGGTCCAGATCCTTCATGATCTTCACGCCGTAGGCGGCGGCGGCCATGCCACCCTCCTGGTCGGAACCGCCGCGGCCGTAGATGATGTCATCGGTCTCATAGCCCTTGTAGGGGTCGGCTTCCCAGTTTTCGATATTGCCGATGCCAACAGTATCGATGTGGCTGTCGATGGCGATGATCTTGTCGCCCTCGCCCATCCAGCCGATGACGTTGCCCAGCTTGTCGAACTCCACCTTGTCATAGCCCAGGGCCTTCAGCTCCTCGGCGATGCGCTTGACGACGCCCTCTTCCTCACAGGACTCGGAAGGGATGGCGATCATGTCCCGCAGGAACTTGACCATAGCGGGTTTGTACGCCTCGGCGGCGTTTCTGATGGCAGCAAAATCCATAATGTACCTCCGCAAAAATTTTATCAAATTCTGTGTTAAAAACGGGTAAACGGTTTTTACCATCTCCTATCATAGCACATGGTAGCTGGATGTCAAACAAAAATTTAGGAAATCAAAAAGTTTTTCAGAAAAAACCGTTGCTTTTTGTGGGAGGTGTGGTATTATGTAAGAGGAGAAAAGCGGAAAAGGAGGGTGTTATGGAGGCGAAACGATTAGAATCGCTGAAGCAGATCGCCGCGGGCATCGCGGCGCAGTTCGGCGACAAGTGCGAGGTGGTCATCCACGATGTGGCCAGCAGCCACCCGGAGCACACCATCGTACACATCGAAAACGGGCACGTGTCCGGCCGGAAGATCGGCGACGGTGCATCCAGGGTCGTCATGGAGCAGCTGGAGCATCAGAACGAGCAGCCCCAGGACCATCTGTGCTACCTGACGCGGACGCCGGGCGGGAAGATACTGAAATCCTCGTCCCTGTATATCCGCAACAGCCGCGGCGCGGTCACGGCCATATTTTCCATCAACTACGACATCACCAACATCATGATGATGCACCAGGAGCTGGGCGAGTTCATGCTCACCCGCGACCGGGAGCAGTCCGAGCCGGAGAAGATCATCAACGTCAACGATGTGCTGGACGAGCTGATCCAGCAGTCCGTGGCACTGGTGGGCAAGCCTGCGGCCCTGATGAACAAGGACGACAAGATCCGGGCCATCCGCTTCCTCAGCGACGCGGGCGCGTTCCTGGTCACCAAGTCCGGCGACAAAGTGGCAAAATACTTCGGTATTTCCAAATACACCTTATATTCCTATATCGATGCGAACAAACAACAGGAGGAAAAGAAACATGGGTAAAATCGATCTGTCCATCAACAAAGTCGGTCTGGCGCATAACATCCAGAAGGCCAAGGAGAACAACGTCATCATCCCCACCATCGCCCAGATGCAGAACCCTGACCTGATCCCCGAGAAGATCAAGGCCAAGCTGAGCCACACCGGTCTGTGGGATGTGGATCCCGTCAACCTGTTCCGCATTTCCTGGCACAACGAGGCCAAGGAGTCCGGCGGTCTGTTCCAGGCGGTCCCCAACTATGTGGAGATCCCCAGCAAGCTCTCCGGCGTGCCCTGCCGCATCGTTGCCATGTCCGGCAAGTGGTTCCCCACCGGCTGCCACAAGGTCGGCGCCTCCTTCGGCTGCCTGGCTCCCCGCCTGGTGACCGGTCAGTTCGATGCCACCTATCACCATGCCGTGTGGCCCTCCACCGGCAACTACTGCCGCGGCGGCGCCTTCAACTCCAAGCTGCTGGCCTGCGAGTCCGTGGCCATCCTGCCCCAGGATATGTCCAAGGAGCGCTTTGACTGGCTGAAGTCCATCGCCGGCCAGATCATCGCCACCCCCGGCTGCGAGTCCAACGTCAAGGAGATCTTCGACAAGACCTGGGAGCTGAAGCAGGATCCCACCATGATGATCTTCAACCAGTTTGCCGAGATGGGCAATCCCCTGTGGCACTACAATGTCACCGGCTACGCCCTGGCCGACCTGTTTGAGGCCGTGAAGAAGCCCGGCCAGAACTTTGCCGGCGCCTGCTTCACCTCCGGCTCCGCCGGCACCATGTCCGCCGGTGATCTGCTGAAGGAGCGCTATCCCCACCTGAAGCTGGCCGTGGGCGAGGCACTGCAGTGCCCCACCATCCTGGATAACGGCTTTGGCGGCCACCGCATCGAGGGTATCGGCGACAAGCACATCCCCTGGATCCACAACGTGAAGAACACCGATATGGCCATTGCCATCGACGACGAGGACAGCCAGCGCCTGCTGCGCCTGTTCAACACCCCCGAGGGCCAGAAGTACATGAAGGACGAGCTGGGTATGTCCGACGAGGAAGTCCAGAAGATGACCTGGCTGGGCATCTCCGGTATCGCCAACGTCCTGTGCTGCATCAAGATGGCCAAGTACTACGAGCTGACCGAGAACGATGTGGTGGGCACCGTGCTGACCGACTCCGCTGTCATGTACCAGTCCCGTATCGAGGAGCTGAACCAGATGTACGGCGCGTACAACGCTCATGAGGCGTCTCTGGACCACAACCTGCACATGCTGGGCCTGAAGACCGACTCCATGCTGGAGCTGACCTACACCGAGCGCAAGCGTGTCCACAACCTGAAGTACTACACCTGGGTGGAGCAGCAGCAGATGAACGTGGAGGACCTGAACGCCCAGTGGTACGATACCAAGAACACCTGGGACGCCGTCCACGCACAGGCCAAGGAGCTGGACGAGCTGATCAACGAGTTCAACGAGGCCACCGGCCTGCTGAAGGCTCTGTAAGAAAACACCGCAACAACGCCTCAGGGCGGGGCTCTCGCCCCGCCCTGTATTTCTTATTTCATATAAGGAGAACCACCATGAAAAACGTAAAATACGGCAAATGTGTCCGCTGCGGCAAGACCTACGACGCCGTTCCCGACCTGACCAACTGCGAATGCGGCGGTATCCTGGATATCGTCTATGACTACGACTACATCAAGTCCGTGCTGACCAAGGAGAAGCTGGCCAAGCGCGAGAACCGTTCCATGTGGCGCTACCGTGAGCTGCTGCCTGTGGAGGAGACCACGCCCGACACGCCGCTGCGCGTGGGTTGGAGCCCCCTGTACGAGGAGCCGAAGCTGGCGGAGCTGCTGGGCATCAAGCGTCTATGGGTCAAGGACGATGGCCAGAACCCCACCGCGTCCCTGAAGGATCGCGCCAGTGCCATGGCCGTGGCCAAGGCCATGGAGGCCGGCGCCAAGACCATCGCCTGCTCCTCTACCGGCAACGCCGCCAGCTCTCTGGCCGGCAACGCCGCCGCCGCAGGTATCAAGACCTATATCTTCGTTCCCGAGCGCGCCCCCAAGGGCAAGGTGGCCCAGCTGATGATCTTCGGCGCCAACGTCATCTCCGTCAAGGGCAACTATGAGGACACCTTCAAGATGTCCGCCGCCGCCATTGACAAGTACGGCTGGTACAACCGCAACGCCGCCATCAACCCCTACCTCTCCGAGGGCAAAAAGACCGTGGCGCTGGAGATCGCCGAGCAGCTGAACTGGGAGATGCCCGACTACCTGGCCATCTCCGTGGGCGACGGCTGCACTATCGCCGGTGTGTGGAAGGGCTTTAAAGACCTGTACGCCATCGGCTTCATCGACAAGCTGCCCCGCCTGATCTCCGCCCAGTCCCTGGGCTGCTACCCCATCAACCGCGCCATCCAGGAGGACAAGCCCTGGGAGCCCATGGAGGAGAACACCATCGCCGACTCCATCTCCGTAGGCGTGCCCCGCAATGCAGATAAGGCCCTCATGGCCATCCGCGAGTCCAAAGGTATCGCCGTCAACGTCTCCGACGAGGAGATCCTGGCCGCCCAGCGCCTGCTGGGCCGTACCTGCGGCGTGTTCGGCGAGCCTGCCGGTGTCACCGGCGCGGCGGCGCTGAAGAAGGCCTGCGAGGAGGGTCTGATCCCCCACGACGCCACCGTGGTGTCCGTGGTCACCGGCAACGGCCTGAAGGACGTGGCCAACGCCATCAAGTCCGCCGGCGAGCCCATTCACATCGAGCCCGACCTGGATCTGATGGTCGAGGAGTTCAAGAAGCGCGGCGTCACCGTGGAGTAAGATGCAGCATCCCCCGGCAAATGCCCTGCATTTGCCGGGGGATTTCCTCTTGCCAATCCATCAGGAATGTGGTACAATATATCTCGTAATACAGCTCATATAGCCCCGCTGACATGGCGCGGGGCGTTTCTACGGAGCCGCCGACGGCTCTGCTATGGGTGTTTCGATGCAGGGTGCATCGGAGCATCCATTTTTATTTTGCTTGCAGGAGGTACCTCACCATGACACAGGTCTTACGCGGCAATATCGTCCACGCGCCCGCCATGGGCCGCCTGGACATTCTCGAGCACGGCTGCCTGGTGCTGGAGGACGGCGTCATTACCGGCCTTTATCCCGATCTGCCCGCCCATCTGGAGGGCGCGGAGGTCCGCGACTTCGGCGACCGCATTATCATGCAGTCCTTCGCGGATATGCATCTCCATGCGCCCCAGTACCCCATGCTGGGCATGGGGATGGACCTGCCGCTGCTGGACTGGCTCAACACCTACACGTTCCCCACCGAGGCGCGGTTCGCTGATTTGGACTACGCCCGCCGCGTCTACCGCCGGCTGGCTACCGACCTGATCACCAACGGCACCACCCGCGTCTGTATGTTCTCCTCCCTCCACACCGACGCTACCCTCGTCCTCATGGACGAGCTGGAGCGCGCCGGCGTCACCGGCTATGTGGGCAAGGTCAACATGGACCGCAACGGCCTGCCCGGCAAGCTGCAGGAGACGACGGAGGAGTCCGTGGCCGAGACGCTCCGCTGGCTGGACGCCTGCCATTTTGAGCACATCAAGCCCATTATCACGCCCCGCTTTACTCCCAGTTGCACCGACGGGCTCATGGCCGAGCTGGGCCGCATCGCGGCGGAAAGAGGGCTGTACGTCCAGTCCCACCTGTCCGAGAGCACCAACGAGATTGCCTGGGTGAAGGAGCTGCACCCCGAGTGCAGCCAGTATTGGGAGACATACGACAAGTACGGCCTTTGGAAGGACCACACACTCATGGCACACTGCGTCTGGTCCGACGAGCGCGAGCGCGCCGCCATTCGTGACGCCGGCGTGGTGGTGGTCCACTGCGGCGACTCCAACGTGAACATCTGCTCCGGCATCTGCCCCGTCCGCCGTATGGTCAACGAGGGCCTGTGGGTCACCCTGGGCAGCGATATCGCCGGCGGCGCCCAGCTGCCCATGTACAAGGTCATCACCATGTCCATCCGCACCTCCAAGGCCCGCCGTGTCACCGACGAGCAGCACCCCGAATTCCTGACCGTGGCCGAGGGCTATTACCTGGGCACCACCTCCGGCCACAAGTATTTCGGGGCAGGGGAGGGCTTCGCCGTGGGAGATAAGCTCCACGCCGTGGTCATCGACGACGGCGACTTCCCAGAGGCCGCCCATCCCCTGAATGTGGAGGAGCGCTTCGAGCGCGCCATCTACATGACCCACCGCCACAACATCGTCTCCGTCTGGTCTGACGGACGCGAGGTCGTCCGCAGATAAAGTGAAAAATGACCGGGTATCCCGGTCATTTTTCGTTTTCCATGCCAGAATTATTCAAAAAAACCTTGTCAAATGGGAAATCTTTGTTATAATGAAACCAACCGACAGGGGGGCAGAGGTACCTCTGCATTTGCGTTTTAACGAGCTTAAAACGATGGCCCCTGCGGAAATCTAAAGAAATCGGGGTAGAAACGATGAAAAAATTGTTGGCAACCATACTGGCGCTGGTCATGACGCTGGGACTGTGCAGCGTGGCCTTCGCCGCGGGCGAGAACTGCACTGCGGCGGATTGCCAGCACGTAGCGGCAATCGGTGACACGCACTATGACACGTTGGCAGAAGCGGTCGCGGCGTTGCCAACCGCTAATGTTGTAGGCGGGGAGGCACTGCCTGTCCAGACGGAGATTAAGCTGCTGAAACCCACAAATGGCGGTTTTGATTTCGGAACATCTGATGGAAAACAGGCGGTTAACGCGATCCTCAATTTGAATGAGAAAGTGCTGACACTTGGTCCGGCAATCGGATCACCAAATACCGAGACAAACGGCATCCGCGTTCTGGCGTACAGTAAGCTGACGATTAGAGACGGCGTACTGAAGTGCAGCGATGAAGTGAGCGCTGACCAGAAGAAAGTTAAGGTTGGCGTGGCCAATTACGGCGATTTGACCATGACGAATGTTGACCTCCAGAGTGGTAATTACCTGATTTGGGGCATTAACAATCGAGGCAATCTGGTGCTGGAGGGGAACACCAAGATTGCAACCGGAACAAATAGTGATACATCGGATAACCCCACATTGAAACGTGCGGCCATTAACAACACTCCATATGACTATTTTTATGACGGCGTAAACGCGACGATAAATGTTGCGGACAGCACAGTGCAGGTAGGAAAAATCGTGCTGAATGATGAATCTATATCTACCACTGTTAATACGACAGGAAAAACCGTCCTTAATCTTTCGGCTGGTCAATACGGCGCGATTGAAAAAACAAGTGACGGCAATGGTATTGTCGGTAATATCACCGGCGGCACGTTCTCTAACAGCGTAAATCCGACCTATCTTGCCGATGGATTGAAGTACGAGGTCTGCGCCGGCGGTAAGTACAGCTATTACAGCGATTTTGACACCGCTGCCGCAGCTGCTACGGCAGATGGGCATGAAGTAATAAAGGTTGGCAACAGTGGTACTGGTGTTGTTCCCTTCTATATCGACTACGCTGACGGCACCGGTGTGAAGCCGGCATTGCGGATGTCGAAAGACAATTTTGAACTGCCTACGCCTACGCGCAGCGGCTATACCTTTAAGGGCTGGAAAGTCTTAGATTGCGATGGTACGCGGGTCCTCTTTGCCGGTCCGCTTTCCAGTGAGGAAGTGAAAAGCAAGATTTTTGCAGAGACTGTTGCCGGAGATGGAGCAGAAGTGCGTGCTGACTACAGTGATGGCGTAACGCTCATCGCTGTATGGTCTTCCAACTCCTATTACTACTACCCCTCCACCAGCGATACCACCACGTCTACCACCACCAAGGGCTCGCCCAAGACCTTTGACGCGGGTGTGGGTATCTACGCCGTGACGGCTCTGCTGTCCGTGACCGGCATGGCGTGGGCCGGCAAAAAGCGGCACTAAGTCAACAAAAAAGAAAGCCCGTAAGGGCTTTCTTTTTTGCTTCACCGGCAGACAGAAAAGCGGCCGCCATCAGGCGGTCGCTTTTCTGATAATGATCTCGTTCTCCATCAGGTCGATCTTCTCGATCTGCCCATTTACTACCGTGGGGATGCCCATGATATCGGTGAACACCAGCTGTCCGTCCTTCTGTGTTACGGACGCCACGTTTTTGCACACCGGCTGCCGTTCCGCCGTCCATACTGTGGAAAGACACATCGTTTATTCCTCTCCTTTCAGGATCCGCAGGGCCTCCGCCAGCTTCTCGTTGCCCACGGTCAGGTCCACCACTGCCTCGTGCAGCAGCTGCGCGGCCTCGCCCTCCACGCTGTGGGCCAGCTCGTGCAGTTCCTCGGCGTGGTGCCGGTTGTGCGTCACCATGTACGCCAGCAGCGCCACCGTCTCCTCCGGCGAGTGGTGCTCATGCGTATGCCCGTGATCGCGCCCATGCTCATGGGTATGGGCGTGTGTGTGCGGCGCGTCTGCACCGGCATGATCGGCCGAATGTACGGCCGCTTTCTCGTCAATAGTACACATATCCGCACCTCCGTTTTTTCTGTGCTCATTCTACCACGGCGGCGCTGAAAAGTCAATTTTCCTCCCCAAATCGTCAAAAAACAGACGATAACAGACACATCTCCTGAAAATGTCAAAAATCTGTGCAAACAGCACAATTTCATTGACAAATTTTCTGCAATTATGTATAATTTTACTGGATAATACTGCGCGTTCCGCGCAGCAAGGAGGACGAGAGATGAGGGACCTTAAACATCTGATTTACTTTGAGAACCTGCTGCAAGAGGCCAATAACGACCTGGTGAAGCAGGCGAAAAGTGACGGAAAACTGGCTTTAGGCTACACCTGCTATTTCATGCCGGAGGTGCTGCTGGACCTGCCCGGCTGCTTCTCTGTGCGCCTGCGCGCCCCCCGCTGCACATCCCCTGATATGGCGACCTATTATATGTCTTCCCGCACCTGTCACTACGGCCGCAGCCTTCTTGAGCGTGCCCTGGAGGGCGGCTTCAATTTCCTGGATGCCCAGCTGGCTACCGAGACCTGCACCGTGACCTGCCGTTTTCAGGAGCACCTCCAGCGTATGGATATCATCCAGAATGAGCGCTTCAAGTGCGAGTTCATGGATGTCCCGTTCAAAAAGACGGAAAACAGTATTGACCATTATGAGGCACAGATCAAGGCCCACGTCCTGGATTTCCTCCATGACAATTACGGCGTGGACACCTCTGACGAGGCCCTGCGCCAGACCATCGAGAGCCACAACGAGCTCTGCCGTATTATGCAGGCTATCGGCGATTACCGCAAGCTGGACGTGCCCACCATCACCGGCTATGAGTACCATGTCATCAACCTGGTGACCCTGGCCTGTCCCAAGTACCTGATCATCGACAAGCTCCGCGAGACGCTGGAGGAGCTGAAGACCCGTGAGCCGGACGCCAGACCCCAGTACCGCTGCAAGGTCCTGCTGGCCGGCAGCGAGAACGACGACCCGGACTTTACCAAGCTTATCGAAAGCTGCGGCGCCCTGGTGGTGGCGGACCGCTACTGCTACGGCGGCATGGAGTCCCGTCTGCCCATCGAGATCCGGGAAGGGGAGACGCCGCTGCGTGCCATCGCCCGCCACTATCTGCTCACCAGCCAGTGCACCCGCTTTATGGAGCAGCATGAGATGCGCCAGCGCAAGCAGCACATCGCCGACCTGGCAAAGGCGTACAAGGCGGACGGCATCATCGTGGCCTCCAACAAGTTCTGCGAGTACTGGAGCTATGAGCGTGTCATCGATACCGTCGTTCTCCAGCGCGACTTCGGCTATCCTGTCTGTTCCATCGAGAAGGAGTATATCAACGCGGCCAGCGGCCAGCTGCGTACCCGGTTCCAGGCGTTCATTGAGAGCGTGGAGATCAAGAAGATCCAGGAGGGCGTGAAGAGATGAAGAAATTTGATCTGAAAAACGTGGTGGAGAAGGTCAAGACCACGGATTATAAAAAGCTGGCTAAGGATTTCTGGTACGGCAAGCCCCACGGCGAGCGCCGCCTGGGCGACCTGTACTGCGACAAGACCGGATTGTACAAGCACCGCGAGTGGCGCGGTGTGAAGGACACCTTCTACTATTTCAACAAGGTATGGCTGTACAACTACGGTATGCTGGTCTACGATGTGATGCGCTACGGCGGCATCTGGACCTTTGCCAAGGGCTGCTGGCGCTATCGCTGGATGGGCCAGACCTATCTGCCCGTGCTCCACTGGTTCGACCGCGGCATGGAGGGCCTGCGGGGTGAGGCGCTGCGCGCCTGTCCGCTGCACTATCGGGCCATGACCAACGCCACTATCTACCAGTTCATGCAGATGTTCCGCAACGACCTGAACACCAACAAGGGGAATAAGAAGGTCCAGGCGCGGCACGACAAGACCATCGCCCACGACGAGACGGTGTGGGGCGGCATTTTCTATCCCTTCAGCAAGGAAGTGGAGAACGTCCCCCTGCAGATGATCCCCTATTTCGTCACCTGCCATGTGAACAACCACACGGTCCTCAACCACATCGACGCGGTGCAGTCCCTGGGCCTGCCCGGCGACCCCTGCCCCATGTGTCAGGCCGAGGCCGGACTGTTCGTGCTGGATGATGTGCCCGACTACTACAAGGCGGTCATCACCTCCAACGAGGCCTGCGACGGCTCCGTGGCCACGTCCATCATTCAGGACTGGCTCATCGACAAGCCCCTGTTCGCTATGCCCCAGCCCATGCAGTTCGACGATCCGCTGGTCCACAAGCACTGCATGAAGGAGATCGAGGAGGCGTGGAAGTTCATCGAGGAGCAGACCGGCGTTCCCTTCGACTACCAGCAGCTGTGCAAGAAGCTGGAGAGCCAGAACGAGCTCCAGCGCTTCGAGTGGGAGAAGTGGGATGTGGCGGCCAACACCAATTATTATCCCATCAACGGCGTGTCCCAGGCGCTGTACCGTATTTACCAGTCTCAGTACGGCGATCTGCCCATCTGGCACGAGACGGACAAGAAGGTCCGCAAGATCATGGAGAAGTGCGTGGAGCAGCGCATCAACAACTTCCCGCTGACCCGCCACCGCGTCATTGCCTGGTCCTGTGCGCCGCTGTACTATTCCAACTGGTGCACCTGGGCCTATAACTGCTGGGGCCTGAACACCGTCATGAACATGGACTCCCTGATGTTCGACATGACCATCCGTACCGACGGCTATGAGCACACCCTGGAGGACATGGCGACCTACCACGAGTGGGCGCCGATGCGCCGTATGGCTGTGGGTGGTGTGCACCACATCTTCGAGCTGTGGGAGAACATGGAGCGCTTCCACTGCGACATGGTCATGATGTACGACCAGCTGCTGTGCAAGGGCATGCAGGGCGTCCACGGTCTGTTCGAGGATGAGTTCCGCGCCCGCAATATCCACGCCATCTGGATGCCCCATGCCCTGCCCGACAAGCGTAATGTCTCCCGGGCCGAGATCCGCAGCATCATCAACGACTACATGACCACCGTCATGCAGGAGGAGCCGCTGGATCCGTCTTTGCTGGAGTTCGACGATTCTATGAGCTGGTAAGAGGAGGAAGAGAACATGAAAACTGTATTCAAGATTTTGAAAAAGGTCGTCCTGATCGGACTGGGCGTCTACGCCGCACTGTTCGCCGTGTTCTTCTTCGACCTGGACGGCAAGGCGCTGTTCTACGGTGTGGAGCCGTTCCTGTGCCGCCATTACGACCGCATGGAGCGCCGCGATCCGCTGAAGCAGAAGTACGATATGGACAAGCCCCGATACGAGTATAACAAGTGAGGCGATACCCTTGAGCGAACACAACCATACCCACACCCATGTGGACGAGAACGGCCATGTCTATGAGCACAGCCACGGCCACCACCATTCCCATGCCCAGACCAAAGCCGTGCTGAACCGGCTCAGCCGGGCACAGGGCCATCTGGATGCCGTGCGGAAGATGGTGGAGCGCGGCGAGGACTGCGCCGAGGTGCTGGTGCAGCTCAGCGCGGTGATCTCCGCGCTGAACGGCACGGGCCGCGCCATTCTCAAGGATCACATCAGCCACTGCATCGTGGATGCGGTGGAGGCCGGTGACCAGGAGGCCATCCAGGCGCTGAACGATGCCATCGACCGCTTTATGCGGTAGCGCTCCGGACACCGGCGGCAGAATGTCTGAATACCGCCCTGCGGCATTGACAGCGGCAGGGCGGGGGACTATACTAAACGTGAGTGACAGAGAGGGAGGAAGACTATGATTTCCGGCATCGTCTACACATCCAATTCCGGCTACACGGCGCAGTACGCCCGTCTGCTGGGCGCCGCGCTGGATCTGCCCGTGACCGACGCCAAGTGGGGCGCCGATCCCCATCCGGGCAGGGCGGTCATTTACCTGGGCTGGCTCATGGCCGGCAAGGTCCAGGGATATGCGAAAGCGGCCAAAGAATTTGATATCCGCGCCGTCTGCGCCGTGGGCATGGGTCCCGCCAGTCAGGCCGGAGCCGAGAAGGTCCGGGCCAAGATGGGCATTCCGGCGGAGGTGCCGGTATTCACCCTGCAGGGCGGCTTCGATATCAACAAGCTGCACGGACCCTATAAGTGGATCATGCAGCTGAAGTGCAAAGAGATCCGCAAAACGCTGGCGGGGAAGGCCAGTCTCAGCCCCGCCCAGCAGCTGACCTACGACATGGCGACCAAGGGTGCCAGCGCCGTCAGCGCGGAGAACCTGACACCGATCATCGACTGGTATAAAACGAAGGAGGGCTGACCATGAGGAAGTTTTTACACATGGCGGGCGGTATCGCCAAAAAGACGCTGGCCACTGCTGCAAAGCTGGCGAAGAAGCTGGCGCACATCGTATTGCAGGCTGCCGGCGCGGCGGTGTCCGCCGTGGGCAGGGCTGTGAAGGGCCTGCTGGGCAAGGCGGCCTGCGGCGTGGGCAAAAAGGTGCAGAAGTTCATTCCGCCGGTGTGCAAGGTCGTGATGATCGTGTCCGGCGCGGTGGCGCTGCTGTCCTGCGTGGGCTGGCTCATCAGCCGCAAAAAATTCGCGTAAGCGAAACGCGTATACCACAGGGAGATGCGCCGGGGCGCATCTCCCTTAAACAAAGCCCCGCGTTTCCACGCACCGCGCAGGGAAGGGCGGGGGAGAGCAAAGGAGATCTGAGCAAGTATGAAGAAAAAGGCATTCAAGGCGGAGAGCAAGCGCCTGCTGGACCTGATGATCAATTCCATCTACACCCATAAGGAGATATTCCTGCGGGAGATCATCTCTAACGCCTCCGACGCTATCGACAAGCTGTGCTACCTGAGCCTGACGGACGACAAGGTGGGCTTGAACCGGGATCAGTTTGAGATCAAGCTGTCCATTGATAAGGAGCACCGCCTGCTGACCGTCAGCGATAACGGCATCGGCATGAGTCAGGAGGAGCTGGAGAACAACCTGGGCGTCATCGCCTCCTCCGGCAGTCTGAAATTCCGCCAGGAAGTGGCGGGTGACGAGAGCGCCGATACCGACATCATCGGCCAGTTCGGCGTGGGCTTCTACTCCGCTTTCATGGTGGCCGACGAGATCACCGTCATCACGAAGAAATACGGCGAGGACCAGGCCTGGAAGTGGCAGTCCACCGGCGTGGATGGCTATACCATTGAGTCCTGCGAGAAGGATACGGTGGGCACCGATATCATCATGCACATCAAGCCCGACACCGAGGAGGAAAAGGACGAATACAGCCAGTACCTGCGTGAGTATCCCCTGTACAAGCTGGTGAAAAAGTATTCCGACTATATCCGTTTCCCCATCCGTATGCGCATGCCGCACCCGGAGCTGAAGGAGGGCAGCACCCAGGAGAACCCCGAGTACGAGGAGAAGTTCGAGTGGGAGACGCTGAACAGCATGGTGCCCCTGTGGCAGCGGAAGAAGGCCGACGTCAAGAAAGAAGAATATGACGAGTTCTATCGGCAGCGCTTTGCGGACAGCCAGCCGCCGTTGAGTGTCATCACCGTCTCTGCCGAGGGCGCCGTGACCTATAAGGCTCTGCTGTTTATACCAGAGAAGGCGCCCCTGCGCTACTACTCCGAGGAGTTCGAGGGCGGGTTGCAGCTGTACTCCGCCGGCGTGATGATCATGGACAAGTGTAAGGAATTGCTGCCCGAGTGCTTCAACTTTGTCCGCGGTGTGGTGGAGTCCCCGGATCTGAACCTGAATATCTCCCGTGAGCTTTTGCAGCACGACCGCCAGCTGAAGCTCATCGGCGCCAACCTGGAAAAAAAGGTCAAGGCTGAGCTGGAGCGTCTGCTGCGGGACGAACGCGAGAAATATGAGTCCTTCTGGCAGTCCTTCGGCCGCCAGATCAAGCTCAGTGCCATGGACAACTACGGCGAGAAGAAGGATATGCTTCAGGATCTGATGCTGTTCTATTCCTCCACCGAGAAAAAGCTGGTGACGCTGGACGAGTACGTCTCCCGTATGCAGGAGGGCCAGAAGTACATCTACTTTGCCTCCGGCGACACGGTGGAAGCTGTGGACCACATTCCCCAGACGGAACTGCTGAAGGACCGGGGCATGGAGATACTCTACTTTACCGACAAAGCCGACGAGTTTCTGTCCGATATCCTGAGGTCCTATAAGGATAAGCCCTTCCGTTCCGCCACCGACGGCGATCTGGACCTGCCCGGTGAGGCCGAGAAGCAGGAACAGGACGAGCAGCAGTACAAGGAGGCCTTTGCCTTTATCAAGGAGGCCCTGGGCGGTCAGGTGAGTGAGGTCAAGGCCTCCACTCGCCTGAAGACCCACCCGGTCTGCCTTTCCAGTGGTGAGGGCGTTACCTTCGAGATGGAAAAGTACTTCACGGCTGCCCAGCCGGAGCTGGGGCTCAAGGCCAAGCGCATTCTGGAGATCAACGTGGATCACCCCGCCTTCCTGACCTTCGAAAAGACCCGGCTCACCGACCCGGAGAAAGCCAAAAAGTTCGCCCAGGTCTTCTACAACCAGGCACAGCTGATCGCCGGTCTGCCCATCGACGATCCCACCGCCTACACCGACCTGCTCTGCTCCCTGTGGCAGTAGATCATCAGAAAAAGAATGACCGCCGTGAGGCGGTCATTCTTTTTCCAAAACGACAAAAAATACGGAGCAAATAGTTGCAAAAATAGTTGAAAAATGCTAAACTATAAATAGTGTGTGAACCAGCAAGACCCACGACCCAAATCCGGGGAGAAGTCCCCATTGAGAAGGAGTTTTGCCCATGAAAGACTTGAAGCACCTGATCTGGTTTGAGGACCTTTTGCAGCAGGCCAACAACGAGTTGGTCCAGCGCGCCGCGGCGGAGGGCCAGCTGGCTCTGGGATATAACTGCTACTATATACCCGAAGTGCTTCTGAATTTGCCAGGCTGCTTTTCCAGCCGCCTTCGGGCCCCCAACAGCGGCACCGCAGAGATCGCGTCCTACTACATGACCAACCGCAACTGTCCCTATGTCCGCTGTATCCTGGAACGGGCCATTGAGGGCGGCTTCAACTATCTGAACGCTTTGTTCGGTGCGGAGGGCTGCGCCGCCATGGAGCGCATGGAGGAGCATTTTACCCTGCTGAAGCCGGTGAAGAACGACCGCTTCATCACCACCATCATCGACCCACCCATGAAAGGCGACAGGACCAGCCTGGATTACTACAAGGCACAGCTGAAAGCAAAGGTACTGGACGCCCTGCGCGACAGCTTCGGCGTGGATACCTCTGACGATGCGATTCGTGCCGCCATTGAAAAGCACAACCGTCTCTGCCGGGTCATCACGGAGATCGGCGACCTCCGCAAGGCGGAAAACCCGGTCATCACCGGCTATGAATACCACGTCATCGTCCTGGTGAGTCAGGTCTGTCCCCATGACCTGATCCTGCCGTATCTGGAGGAGACGCTGGCGGAGCTGAAAACACGCCGGCCGGAGGCGGAATTCCCCTTCCGTGCCCGTGTCGTGCTGGCCGGAAGCGAGATCGACGACCCGGAATTTACCAAGCTGCTGGAGAGCTGCGGTGCCATGGTGGTGGCAGATCGCTATTGCTTCGGCACCTTCCCCGGCCGGGAGGAGATCAAGATCCACGGCGGCGAGACGGCCTTCGACGCGGTATGTCGGCACTATCTGCACCACAACCAGTGCGTCCGGTTTATGGACGGCGCCAAGATCGACCAGCGGCACAGTGAGCTGCGCCGTCTGGCGGAGGACTACGGCGCCGACGGGATCATCTACGAGAGCATGAAGTTCTGCGAGTTCTGGAGCTATGAAAAGGTGCTGGCCAGCCACGTGCTTCAGCAGGAGATGGGCATCCCCTGCTGCACCATCGAGAAGGAGTACACCCTGGGCAGCGTCGGTCAGCTGCGTACCCGCTTCCAGGCCTTTGTCGAGAGTCTGGAGATCAAAAAGCTGGGCCATAAGGAGGTGTGACCATGGTACTGAAGCAGTGGACAAATGCCGTCATCGGCGTGATCGATAAAAAGCTGGAACGCTTTGACCCCAAGTGGCAGGCAGCTAACGGCAAGGGCGGTCTTCGCAGCCGCTATGAGGATAAGACCGGTATCGCCCGCCACCGGGAGTGGCGCGGTGTGAAGGATACCTTTGTGGACTACACCGCCTGGCTGAACAACCTGCTGGCCATGGGCAAAATGGTGGCCTCCGCCCCGGTGCCGATCCTCAAGGGCTTCTGGGAGTACCGTTGGATGGGCTCCTATCTGGGCACCTTCGCCTTTATTGACCGGCTGTTTGAGGGCTACCGGGAGGACGAGCTGAAGATCGCCCACATGAATATGCACTGTATCGTCAGCAGCCTCACGAAAAAGATCGCCCTGGTCCTGGCCAACGACAAGCGTCTGGGCGGCGGAAGGGACAGCGACAACATCGTTCCCATGGACGAGGTCATGCCGCCCCTGTTTATGACCGGCTTCCCCGGCTTGATCCCCATCCCCATCCAAACACTGCCGGAGTTCATCATCTGTGACATCGACCAACACCTGGAGCCTTACTACATCGACGTGGCCGAGTCCTTCGGCTTGGCCGCTGACGTCTGCTCCCGCTGCTCGGCGGAGACCGGCGTTGCCATCGACGACGATTTCCCCATTGTGGGCCGCGCCGTTCTGACCACCAATATGCCCTGCAACGCCAGCGAGGCCACCTCCATGTTCCAGCGCCGCCGCTTTGGTCTGCCGGATTTCCCCGTTACCATGGCCATGATCCACAACGAGCCCGGCGCGCACCCCTATTCCACCCAGGTCCTCCGGGATGCCATCGCCTTTATTCAGGAGAACTACGGCGTCAAGTACGACTGGGAGGCCCTGTTCGCCCGCGCTGAGCACATGAACGAGCAGAACCGCATCGAGCTGGAGAAATGGGAGCTGTTCAAGACGCCCTATTCCGCCCTCTGCGGCATTGCCGAGAGTCTGTATCGGTTATATTCCTGGGCTTCCGTCAACGGCCAGGAGGACCAGTTCACTAAAAACGACCGCAAGGTGCTGAAGCTCATGCTGGAGGCCTACGAACGGAGGCATGAGCCTTTCGGCGGTACTACCCGCCACCGGGCATTCCTGTGGGGGCCCTCCGCGGTGTATTACACAGATTTCCCCACCTGGGTCCAGAACTGCTGGGGCATCAATATCGTGCTGAATATGGACTCCACCATGGGCCACAACATGATCTCCACCACCGACCCGGAACAGGCCATTCAGGACCTGGCCCTCTTCTCCGAAAAGGGCGTCATGCGCCACCATGCCGTGGGCGGCTGGGACAACGTCAACGCTGTGTGGGAGTGGGCCAGCCGGTTCAACTGTGACATGGTCATCTTCAACGACAACGTGGCCTGCAAGGGCATGAACGGTGTCCACGCTCTCATGGAGGAGCAGGCCCGTGACCTGGGCTTCCACTTCATATTCCTGGAGCACGACCTGGAGGACTGCCGTACCATCTCCCGGCGGGATATGCGGAACACCGTCAACAAATACATGACCGTCGTACTGAATGAGGCACCGCTGGACCCCACACTGGTGGACTTCGATGACAGTCTGGCCTGGTAAGGAGGGAACCATATGAAATTCGCAGCTAAATTGCTGAAAAGCCTGCTCATCACCGCAGCGCTGCTGTTTGCGGGCACATTCACCATCTATTATCTCAATCTGGAGAACAAGCTGATCTACAAGGTCATTTATCCTCTCCTGCAAAAGCACTACAACAGCCAGCAGCGTGACCGCCGCATTTGAAAAGAAGAAAAGGATACCCGCCCTCCGGCGGGTATCCTTTTGTGCAAAAGGCGATCCGTCCTTCGATGGACGGCCTTTCGGCACACGAACAAAAAAGAACGGCCCTGGGGGTGTTTCTCACAGGTACACAAAGTGACCTGACCTTTTGTATGGGCAGGCAGTGGCGCAAGCCGCTGCCTGCCTGTTCTTTTTTCTGCCTTGATTTTGTCTGTTCTGTGCTTACGACACCTGCGTCTGCGCGGCCATCTGCTGTACGACCATTTCCAGAGAAGGAATGAAGTGGACTTCGGCACTCTCGGCATCTTCTGCGGACATGGCACTATCTACGACGCCGATGTCGCGGTAGATGATCCGTACCTCCTGCATACCGCTGCGGTTGTAGCGTCCGGGTCTCTCGCCAATGTCGATGCGTTCAATGAACGTCCACAGCAGCTCCGGCGTCAGCTCAGAGATTTCCGTGTACCGGCTGGCCTTCTCAATGAAGGCATCCACGTTGGCGGTGGAGGCTTTCAGCTTCTCCAGCTTCGCCTGCTTCTCCGGGATGGCTGCGGCCAGTTGCTTCTGCTCTGCATTGTAGTTGGCAGACAGCATTCGGAACTGCTCGTTGCTGATCTTGCCCAGCACATTGTCCTCATAGAGCCTCTTGAATAGGACGGACAAATCCGAGTTTCGCTTCACCATTTTGTCCAGCTCCCGCTGGGTGGCGGTCATCTCCTTGCGGAGCTGTGCCGTGTTCTTGCGGTTGATGTAAGCAGCGAACTGGTGCTTCTTTGTTCTCGCGAAGTGCGTCACCCGCCGCAGGTCATCCAGTACGATAGCATTCAGGTTGGCTTCCGTGATATGGTGAGCCGTGCAGGCATCCTTGCCTCGCTTGCCGTAGGTGGAGCAGCGGAAGTAGTACTGTTCCGGCTTCATTTTCCCTGTGCGGCACAGCACCATGTATCCGCCGCAGTCGGCGCAGTAGACCAGTCCGGCGAACAGCCCCGGCGCGTCCATGTGCTTGGGCGGACGGCGTTTGTGTTCCCGAACGCGCTGCACCGTGTCCCACAGCTCTTGGTCTATAATGGCCTCATGGGTGTTCTTCACCAGAACCTGCTCCTCCGGCGGACGGTGGAATATCTGCTTGTTCTTATAGGACAGGGTGCTGCTCTGCATATTCAGTGTGTGACCAAGGTACACAGGGTTGGATAAGATGTTCGCCACCGTTGCGCCGCACCAGTTATACGGGCGCGTGGTATCCAGCCGTGTGCAGGCCACACCGGTCTGTTGGTAGTACTGATTAGTGGGATTCAGCACATGGTCATCCCGCAGTATGCGGGCGATCTGGTTCGGCCCCTTCCCTTCGGCGCAGAGCTTGAAGATACGCAGGACGACACCCTTTGTCTCCTCGTCGGGTACGAGTCGCTTGCTATCATTGTCTCGCTTGCGATAGCCGTAGGGCGGCTTGCCACCTAAGCGTTCTCCGTTCTCCGCCTGCATCCGTTTCACGGAACGTACCTTGCGGCTGGTGTCCTTGGCGTGGAGTTCGTTGGCCCAGTTGCGGATGGGGTTGAAGTCGCTGCTGCTCTCTACCAGAGAATCCACGCCGTCGTTGACCGCGATGAAGCGGACGCCTTTGGACGGAAAGTACAACTCCGTCAGTTCACCGACCTTCAGGTACTCACGGCCCAGGCGGGACATGTCCTTTACGATCAGGGTGCGTACCAGCCCCGCTTCAATGAGCGTTACGATGTCCTGCCACGCGGGACGGTCAAAGTTGGTACCGCTGTAGCCATCGTCTGCCATGAACACAGGGTTCTGAAATCCATTGTCTGCGGCGTACTTCTCCAGATAGCTGCGCTGGTTGACGATGCTGTTGCTGTCACCGGCGTGGTCGTCCTCCTGACTCAAGCGGCCATAGAGAATGTCCACCGGCTCTCCGTTCTTGATGATGTTGGCTGTGATTTGACTTGCCATGTTTCCTCCTTTCTCAAGGGCAAGCCGATGCGGTACACACACCATACCGCAAGGCTCGTCCAAAGTCTACTGAAATATCTACGCATCTTCTTTCTCTATACTTGCGTCGATGCAGGCCAGCAACTTCTTCGTGGCGGTAGTGGTTGGCTGGCTGGGAAAGATGGATGTGACATGGAAGCAGTGCTTGCCCACCATCATGTCGCGCTCCGCGATGACAGCATCCTCGTCATAGTGATAAGTTGTATCACGGAATACAGGCTGCACGCCATCGTCTGTCTCACGTAGCAGAGCACGTTCCGGCTGGTAGCTGCCCAGCATACCGGTCTGCTTGTATTCTTCGTATTCAGTCATAATAGCCCTCCTGAATCACGTCTTTCAGCGAGATCGTACCGCGTGTGCTGGTGACCTCGCGGACGCTGCCGCCGCGCAGCTTGTTGTACTCCTCGCGTGTCATGTCCACGTCTGCTGCCAGCAGGTGGTTGGTAATGTTGTGCTCCACGGTCAGGTTAAACAGCAGCTTGGCCATACGGTTTGCGAACACGCCCAGCGTACCTTCCAGCACATCCGCCACTGCGTGTGGCAGGAACGCACCGGCGTTCTGCACCTTCAGGTAGCCATCGTAGAACCGAACCGCCTTCTCCACGAACTCACTTTGGCTGCCGCAGTTAGCCAGCGGCGCGTTTATTTCTATCATTTTCTTTGCTTCCGGCGTGAGCCAAAAAGCGTACTTTTCTTTGGTGTTTGTCATTTTAGTTTTCCTCCTTGAAATTTTGCCGCGACCCCGCAGTTTTTCTCGTAACTACGAGGCTTTTTCTGTTTCCGTCCCCACCGCCCACCGAAAAAGCCACTTTACGACCCCTGTGGCTGACCCTGTGAAACTGCCCGCACTGTGGGCAGAAGTGACCGGGGCGGGGGTGTCCACGACGCCGCCCCTTCTCCTGCTTCGCTTTCGGCGCACCGAAAAGCTCCCCAACACGCGCCCAAATAGGCTGGAGGGTATCCGTACCCCACCTTCGCCCTGCGAGGCCACACAACGGCCCACAGGCGGCAACACCGCGGGCAACCGGCGCGAGGCGCGGTGTGGCTGTGAACTTTCCTTTTCCTTCCCTGGGTTTGCTCCAAAATCGTGATTTTTCCGGAGCAAAATAGCATCGTGTACCTCTGCCAAAAATCGGTACATTTTCGCTCTGTGACGGCTGTGACAGGTGTGACGGCAAATTCAACACAGGCACCATATCAGTTTTTCCCGTCACTGCCGTCACTCCCGTCACACGGAAGGCAAAGGATACTCAGCATCCGCGTTGTCCGTGTGCGTTCGCTGACCACGCGGATACCATTCTGCTCCAGTACCTCCGCGTACTTCACCAGCCGCTTGGACAGCACACTGGGCGTTAGCCTCTCCCCTGTCTTTGCTTCCAGCAGCGCACTCAACTCCGTAGCTGTTCCCTCGAAGCTGCCCAGCCCCCGCAGAAAGACAGAGAGGGAAATTGCCTCCGGGTCGATGGAAGTGCGTTCCCCCTCCACCGGCTCTGTCAGCCGCCATGTGTAGCCGCTCTTATCGAATACCAACGGCAGCTCGCGGTATTCTATGTCCCGTCCGGTGCAGTACAGGGTCGCTTCACCGCTGCCGCGCCTACGTTCCTTCAGCACGAAGTTGCTGTCTGTCGCTCCGCTGATGCCCGTCGTGCCGGAGATCATATTCATGGGATCATCATCGTTCATCTTACGGAGGTGGTGAATGAGCAGGATGGCGATGTGGTGCTTGTCCGCCAACGCTTTCAGTACAGAGATGTCACGGTAGTCGTTGGCGTAGGGATTGCCGCTGTCGCTGCCGGTGCGGATGCGCTGTAATGTGTCGATGACCACCAGCGAGGTGTCGGGGTGCTGTGTAAGAAAGTTGGTGAGCTGCTCCTCCAGCCCCTCGCCGATGCCTGCGGCGATGGTGGCGAAGTGCAGTGCCTCCGGCGCGTCGTCGGTGATCTGAAACAGGCGGCTTTGGATACGGGTGAGGCTGTCCTCCAGGCAGAGGTAGAGCACAGTGCCTCTATGGGTCGGGAAGTCCCACACGCTTGTTCCCTGCGCCACTTGCAGACACAGCCATAGAGCCAGCCACGATTTGCCCACCTTCGGTGCTCCGGCAAGGATGTGTAACCCCTGCGGCAGCAGCCGGTCTATGATGAACCGTGTGGGCGGCAATGTAGTGGACAGCAGCGTGTCCGCGTCGATGGTAGAAAGAGTTTTTCTTGATGTCATAGCAGTCCTCCTTTGCTAATCTATATCGTCTGTGAATATTCGAGTGCTGCGATGGTACCATTTCCCTTGACATTTAGCAATAGATAATTTACGATATTAGCAGATACACTATTATTCGAAATAGATTATCAATCGCAGGAGGGACGCGCCGTGGGAATATTGGGAAAAGATATGTTCGATATGGACAGGATGTACACCAACACACGCGTCGAGTTTGGTGCGGCGGGATACTGGGTGGAGGAGAAGGTGTACCCGCTGCCATACGGATTTGTGCTGACGGAGATCCTCAACATGGATGTCACGCCGTTTCAGGAAGCATTGGATGAGCTGGAGAGCGTGATCTCCCAGAGCCATACCGAGGCGGTATTGGGAACGTTTTTCAATGCTCTGAAATGGTTTGGGCGGCTGCCGCTGTACCGCAGCTACTTGTATCTGGCACAGGATATAGAGATGGTCTCGGTGGAGGAACTATTCACCGGCGAAATAAGAGAAGAGATTGAGGAATTTGTACTGCAGCGCAGGAGCAAGCTGATCCCCTTCATGCAGGAGCAGGTCAAGGCCATCCGCTTCGTACAGGAACGCTACGCGTGGTTCTTGGATGAGCTTTTCAGCAAGGCCGTTTTCGAAAAGAAGAAAGGGCAGCGGAAGCTGCCCTTGGCGGAACACATTTTGCAGGCGCACTTGGAGCCGTTTATCAGCGGCGTCAGCCTCGGCGCGGACAGAGAGGTAGATGCGCCGCAGGTAAAGACGCAGTACATGCTCAAGGGGATGTACTGTACCGAGCCGGAGATCGTGGAGCGAATGTACTTTGACGGGCTGCTGGATTTCGTGTATGTGGAGTTTATGAAAGGTTTGCAGCGGGGCTTCGTGCCAAAGCGATGCGCCCACTGCGGACGGTGGTTCTTACAAAAGCCGGGAATGAGCTATACCTACTGCGACAGGCCGTCTGAGCAGCTGGGAGGTAAGACCTGCCGGGACGTGGGGGCTATGACAAGTTTTAAGGAGAAGTCCAAGAACGATCCGCTATGGCAGATACAGATCCGCGCCTATAAAAAATACTTTGCCCGTGTCCGTAAGGGGACAATGAGCAAAGCGGATTTTGAAGTATGGTCACGGCAGTCGGAGCAGCTCCGCGACGCGGCGGTGGAGCGATACCGTTCCGCACGCACAGACGAGGAAAGAAACGAGATCGTCGATACGCTGAGAGTAAAACTGAATGAGGTATGAATATGATAGGGAGCCAGTCGAACGACCGGCTCCCTATTTTTTGCTTACACCGACGCAGAAGCTGCTCCGTGTATATCATCCGTACAGCACCACCACGATGTACTCATCTCTCGCCGCGTTGTAGTGGACGGCGCAGTTGAACCGTGCGTATGCGCTGACCACATCCGCGTTGTCCAATGCCGCGAGACATGCAAAGGTGGCGTCCACATTGCCGCAGACGGCGGCATTCAATGCGGCCTGTCCGCCGTGTTCGGTCAGCCGCGCTACACTGTCCGCTGTGCCGGGATAGTAGCTGGAGTCAGCGGTGGTCATACTGGTGTCGATGGTCACGCCGTACTGTGCCTTGGCGTACTCGTTGCCCACACGCACAGCCTCCTCGACGGAGTAGATGCCACCGGTGGCGGGAGGCGCAGAGGGCACTTCCTCTGCCGTCTGCGCCGGCACGGTGTCTAAGCCTGTATTGGGTGCAGGTTCGGGTGTCTGTGTGGGTGTGTCCGCTGTTGGCGGTTCGGCTAGCACAGTGATCGCGGGTTCCTCCAGCGGCGCAACAACGGGCGCGTGTTGCGACTGCGCGGGGATTTCTGATATGGTTGGTTCGACAGCTACTTCCGCTATTCCCGTCGGCACATCTTGTGTGTCAGTTGTGGGGGTAGTCTCCTCCTGCACTATCGCGGGAACGGTGTCCACTTCCGGCGCAGCAGCCTGCCCGCAGCCTGTAAGCAGCAGGGCGATGCATAGAGTTAGCAGTACAAGTTTTTTCATAGTCGTGTTCTCCCTTCGGTTTTGGTAGCAAACACAACTACCACACAACCACAAACAAGTCAATGGGAATGTGAAAGCCAGAGATGGTCACAAAGGGCCATCCTTGGCTTTTTGTCCGTTTTGTTGTGTTGTCTGGTCGCATGGTTAGGCGGCCTCTCGAATAGCTCCAGAGGCCAATGTGTTCCGGGAACTCCGCTTCCTATATCAGCGTTCTCTATATTCTGGTGCCTCCATTATCCTCCCATACCACTGCCGAGATCTTCTCCCAGGTCACAGGTGTAGCGCCACTCCACCACGTCGCCGTCCTTCAGCTGGTAACGGGAGCAACCGTAGTTGGGATACCAGCCGTTGACGTTGTACATCCAACCGGACAAACTGCCCACGTCGAACTCATAGAGGTTATTGATCCCCTCTACATAGGCGCTGTTATATACCGGAGTCCAGTTGGATTCCATGTGGATGGCGTTGTCCCGACATACCCGCTGGAGAACATCGAATACGCTCTCGCCGTCGCTGAACGTTACCTCTGTGGCTGGAAGGATGATACCGTCCTCCGGTACAAGGGCTTTCTTGCTCTCAGCACACTTATCCATATTGTCCAAAATCGTCTCGCAGGAGATGGATATAGTGCAGGTATACTTTGTGTCCGCATCCACGTTGCTGTCCTGCGGCTCTACAGGTGCCGGTTTACCCTCCGGCACCGGGTCGGTCATGTACTGATCCTTATCGCCGGTATCCTCCGGCTGCACCGTCTGCATCTGACCGCAGGCAGCGCAAAAAAGCAGCACCGCTGTTAAGAGCAGCAAACAAAACGACTTCTTTTTCATGTTGAAACCCTCACAAAAGCACCTTACGCAGGGACGCTTCCGCGCCCCTGCGTTGGTGTATTCAAGAATTACTCTGCACCTCTGCCATGCCGTTTTTTGCTGGTCACCGCCAGTGCGGTAATACCGCCGACAGCCACCGCACCGATGACTACCCACAGCACCACCTGTCCGCCACTTGAAGTATCTTCGACCTCCGTGTCGGCAGTATCATCCGACTTGTCGGTATCATCGACCGGCTCTTCGGCCTTGACGCCCTCCAGTTTCACATCCGTCATGTCATACAGGCTGGTCTGGCCGTTCAGTAGCCGGTAATATGCCACCAGTGCATAAAACCCCTGCTCCGTCGCCATGCCGTTGGCACTTGTCTCGGTGGCGAGGTGCTTGAAGCCGCCGCCATTCACCGCGAAGCTGCACAGCGCGTCCAGCACGCTGACACCATTCTTGATGAACCGACTGTCCTTGGCCGGGTCAATGCCCAGTGCAGTCAGCGCAACGATGACCTGCGCGCAGGATTCGCTGTTGGCTGCGCCCCAGCTGGTGAATCCGCCGTCATTCTGCTGCACGGAGCTGAGCCAGCTCAGTCCCTTGTCCACAGCCTTCTTTGCGCTGCTGTTGCTTTTGTAGTAGGCTGCCAGTGCCTGGATAGCCATGGCGGTCATGTCCACATCGGCGTTCTTACCGTCCAGGCTCCAGCCGCCGTCACTGCTGATCTGCGCGTCCAAAATAGCCTGTACCAGCTTGTCGCGGGTCACATCGCCGGCAGGCGTGTAGCTGTGGCTGTCCAGCGCGATCAGCGTGAATATCGCACCGTTGATGCCCTGCTTGGAGAGGTAGGACATCTCATTCAGCCCGGCCAGCAGGTCATGGCCGCCCACATTCGTCACATCCTTGCCGATGGCCGTCAGCGCCAGGATAATGCGGGCGTTTTCGGTGGCCTTGTTCTTGTCCAGCCGTCCGTTGCTGTCGATGTTGTCCTTGACATACTTGACCACAGCGTCATAGTAGCCCTTTGGGACAGTGCGACCACTGCGGGCCAACCCCAGCGCCATCCACTCGCCGCCGATGCTGCCCACGCCGGGTGTGCCCCGCTTGGCCAAGTAGTCGCCGGTGGTCTTGTAGATGCTGTCCGCCTTCTTGCCCAGCTCGGCCACCAGCTTGGCGTAGGCCGCCTCAGCGTCCAGGAGCGTCTGATAGTTGGTCACCAGCTTCTTGTCCGCCGCGGAAAGCGCGTCATACGCGGCGCGTGCCTTGGCGATGACATCGCCCTTGGTCAGATCCACCACGCCGATGGCGTTGATAAGGGCGATGACCTCATCAGCGGTCTTTTTCTCCTCCGGCGCGGGGCCCATGTCCGCCGCCTCCAGCGTGTAGTCATCCGTGTAGTGGAACACGATGACGTCGCCCTTCTTCAGATACTGCTCACTGACGCCCAGCATGGGGTACTTGCCGTTCAGCGTATACATCCAGCCGGAGTTCTTACCGTTGGTGAACTCGCCAATGGTCACACCGCCGTAGGTCACTCTCTTGATGTAGTTGCCGGTGGGGTTATCCCATGTTACGCCGGGCAGCTGCTTCAGCGCGTCCCACACAGTCATGTTGGTGGTCACTTTCACCTTGTGGCCGCTGACCCACGCGGTCAGGCCGCCCTTGGACAGTCCGTGTACCTGGCCGTTGTCGCCGTGGGCCTTGTCGCCCAGCAGGGTGATGGTCACGGTAATGTCCTCCGGCTCTTTATACAGCACGGTGACGACGATCTCTACCTTAGCCGCGCCGTACTGGAGCGTCACGGTCTGCTGACCGTGCTTGCTGCTGTCGTAGCCGGTGATCTTGAGGTTGGGATCATTCAGCGGCACATTGGTAGTCGTACCGTCAGACCACTTGGCCGTCAGCGTAAGGCCGGACAGATTCAGAGCATCACCGACATAGTGCTGGTTTTTGATTTCGCCTCCGACAACAAGCTCATAGGCAACGGCCTCTTGGCGGAGAATCGGCCCAGTCGCGCCTTGAATCCAGTTGCGGAAGCTGGTTTTAGAACTGTTGAGCAGTGCAACAACGGTTTCATTTGTCAGGTCTTCCTTCGTGACACGCTTTACCAGTTTATCTGCGTCTTTACCTACAGGGTCATCAGTACGATTATAACCACCCCTTTGATCAAAACCGAAAATATCAGGGACTTCAATTGCGGTATTCACATAGCGGGTGTTGCTGTCTGTTTCGTGTTCGGCACTGGTATCAACGATAGCGATCTCGCCAATACCCTTAGCCGCACCGCTATCTTCGCAATAATAGTTGTCGCTGACCCAATTATACTTATTCAGCGACTGCATATAGCCAATGATGCCGCCAACAAATTTCCCCTCGCCAGTGGCTGTGATCGTACCGTAGAATACATTATCGACTACATCACCAGCACCATTGCCCCACGCTTGTACGACACCGGGTTCACCGCCGGTGATACCGCCGATTTTATCGGCGCCTGTAATGCTGCCGCTGACAAAGCAATTGCGGACTGTTGCCAAAGGTGAGTTCGGTGCAGACCAGGCATTATATCCCGAACCCAAAATGCCGCCGACATAATTGCCAGTAGCGATGACAGCGCCGGTAAAAGAGCAGTTTTGAATTTGGAACAAGCCCATAGACTGGCCTTTATTTCCGACTAGGCCGCCAACTCGGTTCTTGCCCTTTACCGTGGCAGAACTGGTACAGTTTATGAGCATACCATTGAACTCACCGCCAAATGAACCAATACCACTTTCGGCCCCGGTGTATCCTATCGTGACACCTTCCTCTATGGTACAATCAATGATATACACATAGTTCTTGCCTGACGCATAACCCCCGATAAAGCCCGACTTCAGGGTGGAAGAGCCTTTTAGCAAGCGGCAATTCTCGATCCGAATGGTTTCAGGAACATCGCCAACATTATAGTCGCCGTTGTCCCCATAATCAACCACATAGTTGTTTAAGAGGCCGTAACCATTGATTTCTTCACCATAGATATTAAGGTTTTTTACGACCGCATCCCGTGCATATCCAATCAAAGGCAGTCCGCCCTTTGGGATGATGATCTTATGCCCGTCGCCGTCTATGATCCCGCTGAAAGCATTGATATTGACGCCCCGATCGGGAAGGGCAGCGCCTTCCTTCAGGCTGCCCAGCGGCTCCCAATCCTGCGGAAGTTCAATATCATTTGCAAATTTGAAGTAGGTATTTCGGAAGGGCTTGCCATCCCCGTTGGCTACAAGGTTTTGCAGCGCTGCCAACTGTGCGCCCGTTGAAAGAATATAAGGATCTTTTTCGGTTCCGCTTCCTGTAACGCCTTCCGGCATTCCGCCAGTTACTTCGACCCGTACAATATCTGAGGTCACTTTCTTGCTGGTGATTTTGTTTTTGCCCGTACCATATGTATCCTGCACGACGCAGTAATAGTAATATATGCCGCCCGCTCCTGTGTCGGGAATGTATTCGTTTTTGTTTTTGCTTTTGTTTTCGACAGACTCCGCCCCGTCGGTGCTGCATTTAGTGTTTTTGTACCATGTATATGAAAGTTTGCCGCCTGCAGATCCTTCCGCCACGACACACAAAGGAGAAGCCTTGTTGCCCGTTTCGTATGTCGCTGAGACAGGCTGACTCGTGATAACAGGATCCTTTAGACTATTTCCCCTTACCGTGACAAGAAAGCTCGCCGTACTGGTATATTTTAAGCCATCCACCACAACGGATGCCTCAAATATGTGCTTGTTTTGCATTCCATTTGCAGGATTTGATGTGTCTATTTCAACCGTATTGGTTGTGCTGACGATTTTCCCGCTAAGAGTCCTCCATTGAAGGTCTGCGTCCGGCGCAGAAGCCGTTACCGTTATTGAATACTTCTCACCAATGTTCGTTGATACCATGGTGTTTGGTTTCGCTAGAGTCTTGCCGTTATAGGTTAATTCCGGAAAATAATCTTTCTCAATCGGGTCGAGCAGAAGTGTATAGGTGCGTCCCTCCACGCCCCATTCTTCGGAACCACGCGTCACGATAGTCACGGTGGTCTTTTCGGTGATGGTGTATGCTTTAGTTTTGACGCCATCCACCAACGCACATCCATTATGACCTTTAGGATCAAGGAGAGCACTGACATTGCTGTTTACATTTGGCTTAACAGTTATTTCTTTGCCTGTTACAGCAGTAGCATAATACTTGAACAGTTCTATTTCTTTGTAAGGACGTGCGATGTTCGAACGATATGTGGGAAGGGGCTTGCTCTCTTCAACCCCTACTGTTTCAAGATCACAATACGGCTGCACAGATATATCGTAGGCCGCCCCATCAACATACAGCTGCATACTCCGTGAAAACATCAATTCCGTATCTCCCAAAGAAGGCGCACTCCCAACCGAATAGGCTTCGGCGGTAAGTATTCCTTCCTCAGATTTTGCTTCCCATGGAGAAGGGGCTATTTTATACGCACCCGGCACATAACTGTCGTATTTTAACGAAAAAATTTCCGTGTAGCTCTCAGGCGCGATTATTTTTATGCAGTGATTCCGATCTACGACACCACTCACGGGAATATAGAGCGTATAGGTTCCGTCCTCTGCTTGGCGCAACTCTAGCGAGGTCGTCTTGGTCGTGCTGACATCATAAAAAGAAAATTCGAGAGGGGACGGAGGTGTCTCCTCAATGCTTTGCGCCTCCATCAGGGCTAATGTTTCCGTAGTAGGCGCGGCGTCTTCTTGCTTTGAGTAGGCCGAAGAAGCAAGAGGGTCTGTCGCGCCTGTTTCTACGGAGTCTTCACCGCTTGTGGAAACGTTCAATTTTTCGCCGATGTACTCGACCTCGGCATTTTGCCCCACTGAAGGCGCTACCTCCTGCGGCAGATCATTTTCTGCGGCAAAAGCACTTACCGGCAGCAAGCTGAGTGTCAACACAGCAGCTAAAAGCAACGCCTGTACCCTTGCCAAAAAATTCTTTTTCGTAGACATATTACACATACCCTTCTGCGTTGATAAAGAGATGGGGCGGATTTCCCGCCCCATCTCCTTATCCGCTGTGATTATTTAGTTGCCGGTGTGAACCTCATAAATGGTATAGGGGCTAAAGTCGAAAATAATGACCATACCATTTACCAGTTCGACATTTGTACCATACACCTCAGCCGCGCTGATATTATTCAGGTCCATGCCGTAGGCAATATTCCAACCTTGGCCGCTATACTTGTCGTAGACAACGCCGTTAATAGTTTCGGTATCGGGATTGTCATATACGGCGTAGTTGGGATTAACGCCATTGATATAGCCACCAGCAGGTCCGCTAACAGGATTTGCATCCCACCCGGCGACTACGTCGGAGAATATATCCACGTTCGCATCAAAGAACGCCGCAAGGATGGCATCCAAAATGTTCGGAGTCTTCAGGGTAGTTGCAGATTCGGGAGCCTCGTAAATCAGCTGCGTAGAACTGACATAATCCGTCGCGATAGTATTGATGTTAAGTTCATATCCCATGATGCTAAAGTTGGGGTTTGAATAGATCGTGCCGCCCTTATAAGCCGGGTATTCATTTATACCGCCTGTGGTAAACATACCCGTGGTGACGTACACCGTCACAGTGCCGCTTGTGTCTGTTGTGGCAGATGCCGGAACCACAAGGGCTACGAGCATCATGACTGCCATCAGCAGAGACAGTACTCTCTTCTTCATGTCATTTTCCTCCTTAAAAATTTTATAAACTCGTCATGTGCCATCATGACGTGCTTACCGGGTAACAGTTTGAGGACGGCAGGAGGGGTCGGCGAACCCCTCCCGCCCTTATGGAAAGCTGACAGTCTCCGTTCAGACTGTCTCGGCTTGACAAGGGTTGGTGTCTTTTTCGGCGGCGGTTTTCTCGGCCTCGGCTGCCTCCCGCTCTGCGCGGCGCTTCACGGCCTTTTCGTGGGCCAGCTGGCCCTGCCGCAGGTTCTTCTCGATCTGCTTCTGCCGCTTCTTCTCCTTACGCTCCGCCAGAAACAGCGGCAGCAGCTTTTCTTTTTCCATGCGGTAACGCAGTGTGTTGTTAAGTTTAGGTGTGGTTTTTGGCCGGGGCAATCCTGCGGCTGTCATGGCATTATCCCAGCTGCCGAATCGCTGCTCGATAAACGCACCACCGTCGATCTCTGTGGGGCTGGGACTATGCCCCAGCGCAGCGGCACATACATTTAGATACTGCGTTAGGGCCGCACGAGTCACCCCGGCATTGTTCTCGGCGAACGCTGCATCCCGCGCTGTCAGCGAGGCTTTAGCTCGTTCGGCGACCTGACTATTTAACCAATTTTGATAGTCAAATCGTTGGCGTGGATCTCTGTTTGACATATTTTCCCCCTCAATGATGACAAATGCCGCCTCTTTCAGCTAAACTGAAAAAAGCGGCAAGCACCCAAAATAGAAGTGCGTAAACAAACTATGATAGCTGTCACAACAAGCACTCCTGTCACAACGCGTGGAGAATCCGCCCACCGCTAATGGCCCTAATCATACAAGTCTCCCGCCTCGCGCCACGGAGCTGCTGCTCCTCGTTTGCTACCTACCTTCTCAAGGGGCATCCCTCAATGGCGGACTTTCGTCCAACAGCTACTGCTGTTTTGGTGCATTCTTGCGCCCACGGTGCCGTTCGCGTGGGATTATTATTCCCGTTCCTTTTATGCAATTACCTGACCGCGCACAGAACGCAGTTCGGATAACCGCTGTAAGACATCCCAGGGCCTATGAAGTTTTTATGTGTATCAGCAGGGTATATTAAGGCATAATACAGAAATGTAATGGCCTTCCTGCCGCACTTCCGCAAAGTAAACTAACTTTGCGGAGCATCTTGTGATATAAAAGTACTACACTTATTGGCAGAAGTCAACAGGAAAGTGCAATAATCGATTGATTAATGGAAGTTCTCCAACATTCGAATATTGTAGACAAATTTGAGATTGATAGGCAAAGGAGGATGACTATGCAGCATTGCAAAAGAGAGTATTGTAATGCAGGAACACGGCAGTGGTCGCAAAGAGGCATCTACATCCGCAAGGCATCTAAGGCCAAAAACTCAGAACAGATAATTATTAGGAGCAATGATTCACGCTACAGGGGTTATCCTAAAACTGAGAAGAATGCCATTCAGCAAAGAGGTGTGGTCACTATCCAAGAGGCCGTAACAGGCTTCTTGGCCGAAAAGGAAAACACTATAAAGCTCTCATCTTACCTGCGCTATGAGCAGATGCTGCGAAAGCATATTCTCCCATCGTTGGGCCGTGTATGTGTAGATCAGTTATCAACAAAAGCATTCACATCTTTTTTGCAGCAAAAACAGATAGATAGCGAGCTGTCACAGAAGACGTTGAAAGATATAGGCACATTATTGAAGGGCGTTTTAAAGTATGCAGAGACTACATTCAATTGCAGCAGTCCTGCACATGGCGCAAAACTCCCGAAGTATCGGCAAAATATGCCGGAAATCTTTTCAGATGCAGAGATAAACTCCATTGCCAATAGAGTACTCGATGTACCGAGTATTCTAGGAATAGCTATTTTGCTGACATTGAACAGTGGTTTGCGTTTAGGAGAGTTGTGTGCACTACGGTGGTCTGACATTGACTTTTCGTCGGGAGTAATTTCTGTTCAGCGCACAGTACAGAGATTGACCGTAGATGGAGTAGGCAAACTGGTGATCCAGCCCCCTAAAAGTTTATCATCCCTACGACGGATACCCATTCCTGCAGATATGTTAGCGTTGCTGAAACAAGTGCGTCTTTCTAATTCAATAGATAGTTTTTTGATGACAGGCACGGACGCACCTATGGCCCCTCGTACCTGTCAATACCAGTACAAGCTGTTTTTGAAGGAATGCGGAGTTCACTATCGAAATTTTCACATTCTGCGCCACACCTATGCAACTCGCTGTGTTGAACGGGGAATAGATGTGAAAAGTGTGAGCGAAATGCTCGGACACTCAGATATTAAGACGACTTTGAATCTGTACCATCACCCATCATTAGCCCATAAGTCACAGGCCGTACAAAACATCTGCTTTTTACCTGTACAAGAAACGTTTATACCAACACAACTGATGGGTAGTGCGCTCATGCAACGTTTATGAGCTGTGAGTTCCGCAAAGTTAGTTTACTTTGCGGAATTTTTGTATTCATCTTTCTTAAAACGCATTAAACCTCCTATTGCTCTAGTAAAACGGCCAGCAAGCTTTTACCAGCATATTGCAATAGGAGGTCTTACTCGTGTTAAAGATTTTTTTCGTTCTCTTGTTAGAGCTGTGGTTTTATTTCTTTGCCTAAAGATGTCAAAAATGCCCCGCCGCAGGAAATCCCTGCGACGGGGCATTTCGCATCAGCCGCCCTTGTGCCACAATTTGTACTTATGAAGATGTGGCCTGGGGGCCGTTCTTTTGCCTGTGGATAGAGGAGGGGGTTCACTCCGTGGTGTGATGCTCCTTGCCGAAGTGCAGCTCGCGCATACCCTCCACCTCGTCGCAGATGGCCTTCAGGTTGCAGGAGCCGCAGTCGGTAGGCATTCCCTCCAGGATCTTCGTCAGGCTCATGGTGATGTCCTTGACAGTCTTGGCGTCCCTGGTCAGCGCCGCGTAGTCCGCCTCCGGCGCGGTGATAAACAGCAGCTTTACCGCCAGAATGTTGCGGTTCTGCTTATACTGCCGGATAAAGTCCGCGCCGATGCGGCGGAACGTCATGCCCTTCTGCACCGCCTCCCGGCTGATACGCACCTGTTCCCGGCTGGATTCCGAGCTGGTGCGGATCATATAGCCCTTGGGGAACACATGGTACTTCACAAAGTCCATGTCCTGGATGGCCCGGAAGGCCTGCTCCGTGTCGTCCTCGTCATCGGACTCGATATCGCCCACCCGCAGCAGAGCGATGCGGGCATAGTGGCTGTCACCGTTCAGCTCGTCCAGGTCCGGACCACAGACCACGATCTCGTCCCCGGGTACCAGATTGGAAGAGGAGGTCACACAGGTGAAATTCACCGCGCTTTTGCCGCTGCCGCCCAGCTCAAAGGCGGCGTCACGCAGCATGACCAGCTCAAAGGCCCCGGTGTCCTCCCAGGCGTCCGCCGGGTCATAGGCATACCGCTTGGGCGTGGAGGCGCCGGCAAGCGCCTCCACCTCCCGTATGATCGGATTATACAGCTCCATCAGAACTTGATATCCACTTTCTTGCGGTCAAAGATCTTGTTGACCTGCACATAGGCCCAGCCCAGCAGCTTCTGGTCCAGGTTCCAGAAGTACACGACGAACAGTGCGCCCACGGCCACCGCCAGAATACGGATGAGCTTAAAGAGAAATTTGAAAACCTTACACATATCGTAGCCTCCTTAAATGGCAAGAGGTGTTCAGGCGCGGGCCATGCCCTTCTGCCGTGCATACTCGGCGGCGCCCAGCGCGCCCATCAGCTGGGGGTCGGTCTTCAGGTCGATGACCTTCAGCTTCAGCACGTGCTCGATGGCCTGCTTCAAACCGGCATTTTTGGCGCAGCCGCCGGTCAGTGTGATGGCGTCGGTGGCGCCGGCCTTCTTGCTCATGACGAAGCAGCGCTTGGCCACGGCCATCTGGATACCGGCGGCGATCTCGTCCATGGGCTTACCTTCGCCCACCAGGGTGATGACCTCACTCTCAGCGAACACGGTGCACTGCGCGGTGATGGGGATGACGTTCTTGGCCGTCAGGGACAGGTTGGAGAACTCGGGCAGCGTCATCTCGAAGCTGCGGGCCATGGCCTCATAGAACCGGCCGGTGCCGGCGGCGCACTTGTCGTTCATGGCAAAGTTCTTCACGGTGCCGTCCGTGTCGATGGAGATGCCCTTCACGTCCTGGCCGCCGATATCGATGATGGCCTTGACACTGGGGTCGGTGACGTGCACGCCCATGGCGTGACAGGAGATCTCGGAGATATTCTCGTCGGCGAAGGGGACCTTGTTGCGCCCGTAGCCGGTGCCGATCAGATAGCCCAGCTCCTCGGAGGAGTTCAAGCCCACCTTGTTCAGAACCTCCTCCATAGCCAGCTTTGCGGAGACTTCGGAATTGATCTTGCTGCGGATGGTGGTGTCGGCGCAGATCTTGCCGTTCTCATCCAGAATGACCGCCTTGGTATAAGTGGAACCCACATCACAGCCGCCGTAGTATTTCATAGTCGTAAACTCCTTTATATATGTAGTAGTTGAGAATATTACATGCAGTTTTCGTCGTCGAAATCGCAGAGGGAGGGGTCGATCGGCTCGGCGCGCATGACCGTGCGCATGTACTCGTTGACCTTGTCGCGCATGGTCTTGCGGGAGACGGTGCGGGGATCCATCAGGTCATGCTCGATCCAGATCATGTGATAGCCGCGCTCGCGGCCTTGCTCGTCCAGGATGCCCTGTACGGTGGCCATGTTCTTGCAGGCCACGTTCTGGTACATGATGATGATGTTGGTGTTCCACGCCTCGCACTGGCGCCACAGCTCGTCCACCACGTTCTGGTAGCCGCCGTTGGTGTGACGGCGCATGACCATACGCTCGTACAGCCGCGCCAGATCGCGCAGTGCCTCCTCCTTGTCCTCTGTCTCCAGGGGCTTGGTGAAGTTCAGGGATTCCATCTCCACCAGGATGTTGATGCCCCAGCAGTTGGCCAGCCAGTTGGAGAAGTTGGCGTAGTAGTGGGCGGGGCAGCTCCACACGATGCCGCGGTAGCGCATCTTGCCCACCCACGCCTCGTCGCGGCGCTGGTAGGACTGCATCAGCAGGTCGTTGACCTTGCGGCAGGTCTTCATGACACGCGGGTCGATACCGCCGTCCATTTCGTAGTTCCACTTGCGGAACAGCTCGTAGCTGGGGCCGATGATCTGGGGATAGGCGGTCTTGTTGACCTCCCATTTCTCCAGCTCATACCGCGTCTCCTCATTAAAGCGCTTCATGGCGGAGAAATAGGCGTCCCAACTCCACTTGGCGCCGGTCTGCTCCTCAATGAACTTGATGCACGCCCGGATATCCTCGGCGCCCATCTGCACCGTCTCCTCGTCCTCATACCGAACCGGGAAGCACAGGTGGAACACGGGCAGGTCGGGGAAGCGGCGGGACATATAGCTGGAGGCCATAGTGGAGCCGTCGCAGGGCATGGAGGAGGAGATAAAGCACTTGCCCATGTGGGGCAGGGCATCGATGACCAGCGCGCCGCACTCGGAGGACGGCACCGGGCAGCAGTCCGCCGGCAGGCCGAAGGACTCCACGGCGTCGATGTAGGGCACGCAGGTGAGCTGGTCGATCTCGGACACCAGGAACACCGGCATCAGCTGATAGGGGATACCCAGCAGGTCGGGGAAGCCGGCCATGATCTGGCCCATGGTCATCTCATCGAACAGAACGACCTTCTTGTTCAGCTCGGAGCTGTTGCCGTTCTTCTTATCGCACTTGGCCAGGAACACCAGATTTTCCGCCACATAGCGGAAAATGTCGTAGGTCATCAGGTGGCTCATTTTCAAGGCGTTGCCCCGCTGACCCATGGTGTTCTTATCCATGAAGCTCACGCAGCACATATAGGAGATCATCCAGCGATACCAGAACGTGGTGTTCAGGGCGGGAATGAGATCCTTGGAGAAGGTGGCCAGCAGCATGCCCCAGACCTTCAGCCAGCCGGAGAAGTCGACGAGGGTGCTCTCCACGCCGCGCCACTCCCGGCGGACAGTGGCCATGTCACCCTTGCGGTACAGGGCACCCAGATGCTTTTCGCCGTTGAGCAGCAGGTCCTTGCGCTCCGCGCAGGTCATGGCGGCAACGGTCTTGGCCTCCCGTGCTACACGGTTCATATTGTCAAGGAAATGCTCCTTCTGTTTCCTGCCAAAGGCTTTCCAGTCCGTCTCCTTGATGAGATCGAGAGCGATGGAGCCAAACTCCTTCAGGTTGGCGGCCTGCGCCTTCCAGTCCATCTCAGTCTTGGCGCGGAAGAATTCGGGATTGGGAAATTTCTTCTTGTCAGCCATCAGTTGGCACCTCCGTTCTGCTTGTGGAGCTTCTTGATCTCCAGCGACTCCACAAAGGCCTGCACGCGGGTCCGCAGCTGGCCGGAGTTGCCGTTGTTGTACAGACGGTCGATGCTCAGCACCGGCCAGTCATACTCCTCATGCATGATGTGGCTCACCAGCGCGCGCTCAAAGCCCCAGTAGTCGCAGTATTTCATCTGCTCATAGATGATTCCGTCAGCGTGATACTCCCGTGCCAGACGATCCGCCGTCTCGCGGCGCTGCTGCACCTTCTCATCGGCGATGTAGCGGGCGCACTCGGAGTGCTTCATAATGTGCATGCAGATCTGAGGCAGGGCCTCCTCCCCATCCCTCAGCTCGATGATCTCCCGCCCGGGAGTGGAGCCGAAGCAGTATCGGTCGGACACCACCAGTGCGCCGCAGCCCTCGATAAGCTTCGTCAGTTGAGGGTCGTCGATCTCGCTGCCCACGATGGCCACGCGGGCACGGAAGGCGGGCTTGGGATCCGGCTTGCGCTTTTTCAGCTCCGTCAGCGTCTCTCGCAGGTAAGGCAGGATCAGGTACTTGGGACAGGTAAAGCTCACCAGGTTCAGCACGTGGAACTCATAGCCGGTGATGACCGGGTTTTCCTCCTTGCGCAGCTCGCCGATCTCGCTGATGATGGAACAGACCTCGTTGTGCTCCTTCACCGCCTGACGGATAGCGGCATCTGAGGTATCCACGCCGTACTTTTCCGTCAGGGGATCCAGCACCCGGCGGCGCATCTGCTTGACGTAAGAGTCCAGCGTGTAGTCGGTGATCTTGTAGGGGATGTCGCAGTGGGTGACAAAGAAGTTGGGCTTGTCATTCATCTGCAGAATTTCAAAGTGCTCCATGGCGCGGTTCATCATGGAACAGGCGTCCACGCCGGCCAGCGCGTCCAGGAACTGGTAGCCGCCCTCCATGCCACGCTCCACCAGGGCGCGCGCATATTCACAGGTGTAGTTGGACATATAGTAGGTAGCGATGTCCAGTGAACCGGTGCGGGGGGCGCGGAGCCGGACGGAGAAGCAGCCGGGCAGGTTCAGCAGCGGCTCAGGCATATGGTAGCAGGTATAGCCGATGGCCAGCTTCCCCTCCGCCTGTGCCTGTTTTACCAGATCATTGTCGGCATTCTCCAGCAGGCTCTCGAAGTAGATCAGATGCTTCAGGTCTCTCAAGAATTACACCTCTCTCCTAATGTATTTCAATTATAAGATCTCCAGCTTGGTCAGGGCTTCGCGTGCGCCGCGGATGACAGGGGCATCCTCCGGCAGATCAAAAACACTAAGACCCTGGATATCATTGGCGGCGTGCTGTGGGTCGCTGCCGATGGTGGCCAGTATCTCCGTGCCGTTGATATGGATGTAGGGAATCAGCGCCGGGTCCGTGACCCGATTGACGATAGCGCCGCAGCGGTCGTACATCACCAGCTCGTCGGCCACCCGCTTGATGGTGTCGATGACCTGTGTACCCTTGCGGCTGGGATCGGTGATGAGCACCAGATGCGTCACCTTCTCCATCACCCGGCGGTTGATCTGCTCGATGCCGGCCTCACCGTCGATGACCACGTAGTCAAAGTCGTTGGCCAGCAGGTTGATGACCTCCTTCAGATAGGCGTTCACCTTGCAGTAGCAGCCCGCCGTCTCCGGCCGGCCGATGGCGAGAAACGAGAACCGCTGCTGCTCCACCATGGTGTCGAAAATGCGGTATCGTGCCTCGCTCAGCAGCTCGATGGCCTCCCGGGGCGCACCGTCCTCCACCGAGGCCACGATGCTCTTGCGGATGTCGTCCAGCGTCTCTTTCACCTCAACGCCCAGCGCGGTGGACAGTCCCACCGCCGGGTCGGCGTCGATGGCCAGAATACGCTTGTCGGGGTACGCTTCAGTCAGCAGCCGCACAAAGGCGGCGGAGATGGAGGTCTTGCCCACGCCGCCCTTACCGGCGACGGCGATGATCTTGGGGGAGTGCTCCAACAAGTCTCACGTCCTTTCGTGTTACCCGCCGCCGTCATTTCTGACCGAAATGGCGGCTATGCCACAGAAGTACGCGGGTTTGTGCAGTATTGTTAAATTCCTAACATCATACTACCACAAATACCGGCAAATTGCAATGAAAGTTTCGGCATTTTGTTGCATTTTTTGGCAGTATTGCGCCACTGGCCGGGGGAAAGGGGCGTGTATATTTTGCGGCGTTTTTACGCCTTTGCCCCTTTGACGCGGCGGCCATACCGTGCTATAATACGGGATAAAGTATTACCCCCTCTTGAAAGGAGAGGCTTTATGCGTATCATCGATCTGGAGACCATTAACCAGGCCATGAACAACGAGACGCAGTTCGTCCTGCGCTGCGAGGAAGTATTCCACGACAAAGTGTCCTCCGCCGCGTCGGCTATCCTGTCCGCCGGGCGCGAGCGCCGCATCGTGGCGCTGACCGGCCCCTCCGGCAGCGGCAAGACCACCACCGCCATGCGCCTGCGCGACTATTTGGAAAATCTGGGCGTCAAGGTCTGCCTGCTGAGCATGGACAACTTTTTCCTGCCCCTGGACCAGCGCCCGCCGGAGGCCACCGACTGGGAGTCCCCTTACTGCGTCAACGTGGACCTGCTGGTCAGCTGCATCGGCCGCCTGCTGGACGGCGAGCAGGTGGATATTCCCTGGTACGATTTCAAGACTGGCACTACCGGCGGCTATAAGCCCATGCAGGGCGACAAGGACTGCATTGTCATTGCCGAGGGGATCCATATGCTCAACCCCCTGATTTTCGATAAGATCCGCGGCGCGGCCACCGGCATCTATGTGGCGCCCCGCACCCGTATCCTCACCAATAAGGACCGCGTGGTTCGTCCCGAGCAGCTGCGCGTGGCCCGCCGGCTCATCCGGGACTACAACACCCGGGGCCACTCCCTGCGGGAGACGGTCGAGCGTGCCGAGAGCGTCAACGCCGGCGAGGTCAACTATATCCGGCCCTTTAAGAGCAACGCCGCCATTCACATTGACTCCTTCCACGACTATGAGCCCTGTATCCTGGCCAAGTGCCTGGCCAACATCCCCAATTTCCGGCAGGAACTGACGCCGGAGTATATGCAGGAGCACGACCTCACCGATCTGGTAGAGGTGGTGGAGAGCGTCCCGCCTTTGCACACGCCTTATGTGCCGCTGAATTCCATCGTCCGCGAGTTCGTGGGCGGCAGCAGCTATGAATATTGAGCAATAAGGGAGGTATCCTAACTATGAGCAGAATCATTACCATCAGCCGTGAGTTCGGTTCCGGCGGCCGTGAGCTGGGCAAGCGTCTGGCCAAGGCCCTGGGCATTCCGTGCTACGACCACGAGATCATCGAGATGATCGCCAAGGAAAACGGCTTCAACGAGGACTATGTGGCCAACGTGGGCGAAAAGAGCATCGAAGCTGCCTATCCGCTGACCATCGGGCACCGCTTTGGTATGCAGCCCTTCCAGATCATGGAGCAGCCCATCCGCGTGGCAGTGGCCCAGCGCCAGATCATCGAGAACTTCGCCAAGCAAGGCGACTGCGTCATCGTGGGCCGGGCCGCCGATGTTATCCTCAAGGACTACGACCCGCTGAACATCTTTGTCTATGCGGATAAGGACTCCAAGATCGAGCGCTGCCAGCGCCGTGCCCCGCAGGGTGAGCATCTGACGCCCCGGGAGATCGAGTCCCGTATGAAGCAGATCGACCGCAACCGTGCCCAGCACCACCAGATGTACAGCGACAGCAAGTGGGGCGACAAGGGCTCCTACGACCTGTGCATCAACACCACCAAGCGCTTTGTCAAGGATATCGTTCCGTCCATCGCCAAGTTCTGTGAGGACTGGTTCAATTCCCACGGTTAATACATAAAAGGCCCGCGCCGCGGGCCTTTTACCGCAGAGAGGAAGGAGGCTGTTCTGTGAAAGTCCGTCTCAATGACGATCCCGAGATCGTGAAAACCATCCGCGAGGGCCTGAAACGCACCGGCGGCTACTGTCCCTGCCGTCTGGCCCGCACCGAGGAGAACAGGTGTATGTGCAAGGAGTTCAAGGACCAGATCGCCGACCCGAACTTCGAGGGCTACTGCCACTGCCGTTTGTACTACAAGGAGAAATAAAAAACCGGGCCGATGGCCCGGTTTTTTATTTCTTGATAAGCTCCTTCACCAGTCCGGCCACGGTCAGCACCACGCCGCCGATAAGCATGAAGTCCGCCAGGTTCCACACCAGCGCCCGTTTTTTGGCCTTTCGGTGGGGGAATTGCAGATAGTCCGTCACGCTGCCCCGCCGCAGCCGGTCCCATTGGTTGCTGATGCCGCCCAGCAGCACCGACAGAATGCCCAGCTGTGCCGCGAAGGTCCGCTTGCCCAGCTCCGGCAGCAGACACGCTGCCGCCGCCAGCCATACGCCCAGCGGCAGCCAGCGCAGCAGCTTCTCGTGCTTCTGTCCCAGCCCCAGAAAGAACCCCCGGTTCTCCAGATGGGTCAGGCGCACATACCGACGCTCCCATTTCAGCTTCCCCGTCCGGGACAGATATTTCAATATCCGGTCGGCGGCAAACAGCGCCGCCGCAATGCCGATGGCTATGTACATCCGTTACCTCCGTCCCCGCCGCACGGTAAAGCCGAACACCAGGCCGCACAGGCCGCCTACGATGTGGGCGATCTGGGAGACGTTGTCCTGCTTGAACAGTCCGTCCATGATCTCGCCGCCCAGGTAGAAGATGACCACCAGGATCAGCGTCACGGGAATCTCGCCCTTCCGCGCCGCCGTAAAGGAGGACAGCACGATCATCATGAACACTACGCCGCTGGCGCCCAGCAGCGCCGTGTGGGGAAAGAAAATAAAATTCACCAGGCCGGTGACCAACGCCGTCAGCGCGATCATCCACACCATGGTGCCACTGCCGTATTTCTCCTCCAGACCGGGGCCCACCAGCAGCAGGAGCAGCATATTGCCCATGTAGTGGTCATAGCCGGAGTGCCCCAGCACATGGCCGAAAAAGCGTACGTATGTCAGAGGGTCGGCCAGAGAGGACCGGTACACGGAGAAATACTGCGTCGTGGCGGCACCGTTGGTCCAGTTGCCCAGCAGCAGGGCGATCAGGCTCAGCAGGGCGAAGGATAATATCACCGGCGCGTTGAAGCGAATAACGATCTTTTTCAAGCAGGATACCTCTTTTCAAATACGTTTGAAAAGAGTATACTATACATTCAGAAAAAAGTAAACCAAGGAGGGCCTGTGCCGTGAAAAAATGGGTAAAGATCGTTCTCTGCGTCCTGCTGGCGTTGTTGCTGCTGGCGGGCGGCTATGTGGCCTATGTGTTTATCGACTATCACCGTATCGGCGACCAGATGCTGACGCCGGTGCAGTCCACCGATGCCGCCCGGTCCGTCGATACGAATACGGCCTATACGGTCGTTTCCTGGAACATCGGTTTCGGTGCCTACGAGGACGACTACGGCTTTTTCATGGACGGCGGCACGGAGTCCCGCGCCTGGTCAAAAGAGCGCCTGACGGCCAACATGGACGCCATCGCCGGGTACCTGAAGCAGCAGAACGCCGACTTCTGCCTGCTGCAGGAGGTGGATATCGACTCCACCCGTACCTACCATGTGGACGAGCGCGAGCCGCTGTATGCCGCCCTCTTCAACAAGAGCAGCGTTTTCTGCCAGAATTACGACTCGCCCTATCTTCTGTATCCCCTGACCGCTCCCCACGGAGCCTCCCGGTCCGGCCTGCTGACCTTCTCTCCGGCGAATATCACCGCAGCTGACCGCGTGGAGCTGCCGGTGGAGTCCGGCTTTATGAAGCTTCTGGACCTGGACCGCTGCTACTCTGTCAGCCGTGTCCCCGTCTCCGGCGGCGGTGAGCTGGTGCTCTACGACCTGCACCTCTCTGCCTACACCAGTGACGGTACCATCGCCACGGAGCAGCTGGCGCTGTTGCTGGCGGATATGCAGGCGGAGTACGAAAAGGGCAGCTGGTGCGTGGCCGGCGGCGACTTCAACAAGGACCTGCTGGGGGACTCCTCCGCCTATTTCGGCGCGGCGGAGCAGGAATATTCCTGGGCGCAGCCCATACCGGAGGGCGTGTTCGACAGCTATGACGTGCAGCTGGTGGCGCCACTGGACGAGAACGATCCGGTGCCATCCTGCCGCAACGCCGACGGTCCATACCACGACGGCCAGTATGTCCTCACCGTGGATGGCTTCCTGGTCACCCCCAATGTTGCCGTGGACAGTGCCGCTGTTTTGGATACAGGCTTTGCCTACTCCGATCACAACCCGGTACAGATGACGTTTACCCTGCAAAAGTAAGCAAAAGCACCCCGTCACGGGGTGCTTTTTTCACCGTAAAGCAGGAAGGTGCGCGTCTATTCATAAAAATTTCGAAAAGGGGGTTGCAAAGATGTCCGTTATGTGGTAACATACGTCCATCAATTAGATACAGCCCGATGAACCGCCCGGAATGGAAAGACCGGACGGGGAGGGAACTCTGGAGAATCCCATTCAGTTGGGTGCCGAAGGTGCAAGGCGCGCGAGCGCCGAATCTCTCAGGCAAAAGGACGGAGCAGACGAGTTTTTCGCTTGACCAGACTTCTCCAGAGTTGCCGTTTTCCGGCAGCTCTATTTTTTATGCAAGGAGAGAAATTGTATGTTAGAAAGTGTATTGTTCCCCATCGTATCCAAGATCAACGAGTACCTCAGCAACTATATCCTCATCTTCCTGCTGGTGGGTGTGGGCCTGTGGTACTCCATCAAGACCCGCTTTGTCCAGGTCCGTTGCTTCGGCGAGGGCATGAAAAAGTTTTTCGGTGAGATGAACCTCCGCGGCGGCGCCCAGAAAAGCGGCATGACCTCCTTCCAGGCGCTGGCCACCGCCATCGCCGCCCAGGTGGGCACCGGCAATATCGTGGGTGCCTCCGGCGCCATCCTCACCGGCGGCCCCGGCGCCATCTTCTGGATGTGGATCATCGCCTTCTTCGGCATGGCCACCATCTATGCCGAGGCTACCCTGGCCCAGAAGACCCGTATCGTTGAGCCTGACGGCAATATCAAGGGCGGCCCGGTCTATTACATCACCACCGCGTTCAAGGGAGGCTTCGGAAAGTTCCTGGCGGGCTTCTTCGCCGTCTCTATCATCCTGGCCCTTGGCTTCATGGGCTGCATGGTCCAGTCCAACTCCATCGGCTCCACCATACAGACCGCCTTCGGGGTTCCCTCCTGGGTCATGGGCATCATCCTGGTCATCATCTGCGCCATCATCTTCCTGGGCGGTGTGCAGCGTCTTGCCGCCGTCACCGAGAAGCTGGTGCCTATTATGGCGGCTATCTTCCTGGTGGGCGGTCTGGTGATCCTCTGCGCCCGCATCAAGTACGTCCCTTCCACCTTCGGCATGATCTTCAAGTATGCCTTCCAGCCCCAGGCCATCATCGGCGGCGGTATCGGCTACGCCCTCAAGACCGCGATCTCCCAGGGTGCCAAGCGCGGCCTCTTCTCCAATGAGGCCGGTATGGGCTCTACGCCCCACGCCCACGCCCAAGCCAATGTGGCCCACGCCCACGATCAGGGTGTCGTGGCCATGATCGGTGTGTTCATCGACACCTTCATCGTCCTGACCCTGAATGCCCTGGTCATTATCTGCACCCTGTACACCGCTGACGGCCCTCTGGCCAACGGCTACTTCGGCGACATCACCGTCACCCTGGGCAAGACCAACCTGGCCCAGACGGCTTTCGGCTCCGTATTCGGCGCCAGCCTGGGCGCCAAGTTCGTGGCCATCTGCCTGCTGTTCTTTGCCTTCTCTACCATCCTCAGCTGGAACCTGTTCGGCAAGATCAACGCCAACTACCTTTTCGGCCGCAAGAACAGCAAGCTCTGCAACGTGATCTACACCGTTATCGCCTTGGTATTCATCTTCCTGGGCACCGTTTCCGGCAGTGACTTCGTCTGGGAAGTCACCGATATGTTCAACAACTTCATCGTCCTGCCCAACGTTATTGCTCTCTTCGCCCTCACCGGCATGGTCATGGCCAGCCTCAACGAGGTCAACAAGGGCAAGCAGCTGAAGGTCTGAGTAAGCAGGGGAGAGGCGTAGGCCTCTCCCCGTTTTCCCCTTTTGCAAAACGCGAAAAAAACAAAAATTAGGGGTTGACATTTTCAAAAATCCCTGCTATATTATACAAGTCGGCAGCGCCGACCACCCGATGTGGGGGTATAGCTCAGCTGGGAGAGCAAGTCACCGGCAAAGCAACCCGCAATCTCATCCTCGCATCTCAAAAGTAAATATCTTGGAAACCCGGTAAAATCAAGGGTTTCGGCTCCATGGGGGTATAGCTCAGCTGGGAGAGCGTAATGTACTAAAACATACCCCCATTTGAGCAGGGCTTTCGACAACTTAATAGTTTGGTTCCTCGGTTTTCGACAAAACGGATATTCGGGGGTATAGCTCAGCTGGGAGCGCAAGCAACCGGGTGTGCTCCCCCGCAACGGAGAGTAAAGTCAAAAAATTGAATAGCTCAGAAATCCAGCAAAATCAAGGGTTTCTGGCAACATGGGGGTATAGCTCAGCTGGGAGAGCGCTTGAATGGCATTCAAGAGGTCAGCGGTTCGATCCCGCTTATCTCCACCATTTTGGGGAACCAAAAATGAAAGCTCGTTTTGGTAACAAGACGAGCTTTTACTTTCATACAGGCAGGTCGGCACATCAAATGCTATTCTGCGTTGTCCTATTTAGGGCGTTTTGAGTATCTCTCAAGACGCCCTTTTTTCATGCCCAAATTGGTGGGGAGTATAAACCAAGACCCGCCTCAAGGGGAGACAGGTCTTGACTAGATTGGCAGGGAGCATTAAGCACAATATCGTTGTGAGATGTAGGTATTCGGAGATGATGAGCTGAGATTATCCAGCAAACGTTTCAATTGCATCAACGATAGATTCAACATACTGCTTATCGTAGTCGGCTATGGCGGACATTCCTAATTTAACTACAATATCTGCAATATCTGTTTTAATTTGAGCTTCAATCTCAGGATTAAGAATGCAAGGACTCTTCTGCGCGGCTATATGAAGACGATCTGACCAAACTTTCCTTCGTTGTTTAAAAGAAGTGGTATTAAGATTGATATTATACTTATCCTTAATGATTTGGCTATAGGAATCAATGTTTACAAGGTCTTCTAATTCGGATTCCCGCATTCCTGCACTCTTGATTAATAATATTTCAGCAGGACGTTTGATCTTGGCTGCTATTAGAGCATTTGCGGAGGCAATGCCACTAGAATCGGAGTCGAGGAGAACGAGTGTAGAAACCATTATTGAGTTATACATACGGATTTGAAAGTCCATTTTGGAAGCAGAATGTACGTTCACGAACTGCAAAGAGTTATCTTCAAGTTTTTGCCGTAACGAGGGGCGTTGGTTACAGAGAGTTTCAAAATACCGTTTATCACTTTCCCCCTCTACAAGAACGACTTTGGTCGCAGCCAAGTTGTCGGATATGCGGACTCCCAGTATCTGGCGGACATCTTCGACGCAAGAACATGGATGTATGCGATGGTTGTCGCCAACAATTATGTTATTCGAAATTTTATCTCTGTCAATCAAAAGAGGAGAATGTGTACTTATGATGACTTGGACACCGCTTCTCTCAGAAAGCTCGAAAAGAACAGTCCTGAGACTATGTATGGCGTCTGGATGAAGATGAGCTTCAGGTTCTTCTATACATAGGATGAGTGATCGTCCCTCTAAGTTTTCGAATGATATACTTTCAATAAGCGCGATGGCAGCAAGACTCTTAATACCATCACCCTTTTCATCTATAGGGGTTATATCTCCGTCATCGATATTAATGGGGGCGCTGCGGCCTCGTGAGGAGTAGAAACGTAGACCGGTGTCAAGATAATTTGTATTTTGGAGGGAGACTCCCTTAATATTGGGAAGAAAAGTTTTTAAGGAAACCGAGAGCTTATTTTCGAGTCCCTGAACAATAGGGAGTTGCAATTCTTGAATAGTTTGTAAGCATCTTTGGTATTCCTCATTACCATCAAGTTGCCGGAATTCCTTACTCAAGAGCCTTGAAAAGTATTCATTGGTGAGTTCGGAAGATCGTACGCATGGGATATACTCATAATCAAGTTTGCTCCTAATAAAGAGACCGATATCTTGCATTTTTTCTTCCATAGGCTTTTTAGCGCGGCCAGGCATAATGATATTGTACTCGGTCCTGTTTGAGAAGAGCTGGAACTTCATTTGTAGGCTTTTTGTGAGGTTGATATTAAACTTTTGCCGGAAATCAGCTTTTTCTTCATCGCTGAATTCAAATGTCAACTTAAAGGTGGTAGAAGCACCCTTATTCTCTCTAAGATTAACCGGAATATCTCGTTCCCAGTTGTAGTTTTCCCCCCGATAGGCGTAAGAGTATTGCCGGTTTCGTCGGGCGCGCTGGAAGTCACCTTCCAGCGCAATTGATAGAGAAATGTAAATCGCACGGAGAAGATTAGATTTGCCTGCATTATTCGGCCCAACAAATACACCATAGTTTTGAATATTGTCGAGAGTAGCTTCAGTAATTGAACGGTATGATTTAACATAAAAAGTTCTTAATTTCATGATTCCTCCTATTGCTTACGACAAAACAGGTGACTTGATAATAGTTATTATACACTATTTTTGCCAAAAAACAATAAAAGATGTTGTAAATGATAGAACGGAGGAATTGGTGAGTGGAGTATATGTTTGATTACTACTACGGCGAGGAGAGCGAAAGCTGCTCCTTCTACCGCATCCCGCGGCTGCTCATCGTGGGAGAACGGTTCTCCGGTCTATCCACAGACGCCAAGCTGCTGTATGGCCTGATGCTGGACAGGATGAACCTGTCGGCGCGGAACGGCTGGTATGACGATGCAGGCCGCGTCTACATCTACTACACGCTGGAGGAGATACAGGAGAGCATGAGCTGCGGCCACGGCAAGGCTGTGCGGCTGCTGGCGGAGTTGGATACCGGCAAAGGCATCGGCCTTATCGAGCGAACCAAGCAGGGGCAGGGCAGACCGACGCGCATCTATGTCAAGCGCTATACCACACGGGAGATGCCCGCGCCGCCCACCATACCGCCTGACTTCCCAAATGAGGAAGTCCAGACTTCCGAAAATGGGAAGTCAAGAGTTCCCAAAAACGGAAGTGCAGACTTCCCAAAAGGGGACGCGAATTATAAAGATATAAACCAAACGGATATGAGCCAGCTTTATCCATCCCCACCTCCTTCACTGGCAGGCAGCTGGTGGGAGAGGAAGAAGGCGGCGGAAGAAGTACGCACCCGCGTTGCGTATGACCAGCTGTGCCGCCGCTATGACCGCGAGAGCGTGGATGAACTGATCGCCGCCATCACCGACGTGCTGTGCAGCACCCGCCCCACGCTCCGCATCGGCGGTGAGCTGCTGCCCGCCCAGCAGGTACAGGAGCGTTTCCGACAGCTGGGGTACGACCATCTGGAATACGTCATCGAAAGCCTGCGGCGTTCTACGGCGCAGGTTTTCAACGTTCGGGCGTATCTGCTGACCATCCTGTATAACGCCCCCGTCACCATCAACCACTTCTATCAAGCCGAAGTCCAGCACGATATGGACACCGGATAGTACCCGCTTCCCGTGGAGGCGGGCTTTATCATATCACCGAAAAAAGGAGGAGCATCCCATGCACACCGAGTATTTCCTGCTGACTGCGGACATGACCGTGCAGATGCCGGTCACGCTCATCGTTCCCGCGCAGACTTGCGGCAAGAGCCGCCCTGGCCCTGTGCAAAACCCGTCTCAAGTTGAGACGGGTTTTGACATATTACGACGAATTGGAGGTAAAAGGATATGGCAGAAGAAAAGAAAAATCCGCTGATCGGCGCGTTCCGCAGTCCGCCCCCGAAGGAGGCCCCGAAAGCACCGCCCGATGCAAAGGCGGCAGAACCCGCCAAACCGCCCGAAGCTGACAAACCCATCCCCGCGGCGCAGAAGCCTGCCGAGCCGGTCAAGCCGGTGATCCCGCCTAAAGCGGAGGAAACCAAAGCTGCACCGAAGCCGAACGGCACGGCGACGCCGGTAAAGCCCACAGAGGAAAAGTCTGCGGCGAAGCCGCCCGTACCAACCAAGGCCGAGGATGCCAAGGCTGCGGTAAAACCGGCTGTGCCTGCTAAGCCGGAAGAAGCGAAATCCACCGCCAAGCCGGAGGAGAAAAAGGCAGAGAAGCCTGCCCCTGCTGCGGCAGCGGACACAAAACCGACCAAGGCAGAGGAAAAGAAACCGGTGGCCGCACCTGCCGAAAAGAAGTCTGAGGACAAGAAGCCAGAAGAAACGCCGCCTGCAAAGCAGGAAGAAAAGAAAGCGGATGTACCGGCAAAGTCGGAGGATAAGAAACCCGTCGAGGACAAGTCTGTACCCAAGGCAGAGACGGAGAAAAAGAAGCAGCCGCCCGAAAAGGAGCAGGAGACGGACGCGGAGGGCATCCCCAAGGACTTCAAGCTGAACATCGTGGGCGAAGGTGCGCTGGGTTCCGTGGTCATGCTGCCGGTGGACAAGATCGACGACTTTGAGGGGCATCCCTTCCCCGTGCAGGATGACAAGGATATGCTGGACTTGGTGGAGAGCGTCAGGAAGTTCGGCGTGCTGGAGCCTGTCACGGTCATTCGCAGCAGCAAAGACCCCAGCCGTTACGAAATGGTGGCAGGCCACCGCCGTAAGCACAGCTGTGTGCTGGCTGGTGTGGCACAGATCCCTGCCATCGTCCGTGACATGGATCGGGACAGCGCCATCATCTACATGGTGGACTCCAACCTCAAGCGCGAGAATATTTCGCCCATGGTCAAGGCGCGTGCCTACTCTATGAAGCTGGAGGCCATGAAACGCAAGGCGGGGCGGCCTACCAAAGCGCAGCTGGAGGCGGGGTACAAGCCTATGCGTGCCGACGAGCAGCTGGCGCAGCAGACCGGCGAAAGCCGCGCCACCATCCAGCGGTTGACACGCCTGACCAAACTGGAGCCGGAATTGCAGGACATGGTGGAGGAGAAGAAACTGCCGGTGAACACCGCCGCGGATATTTCCTATCTGAAGCCGCAGGAGCAGAAAACTCTGGCGGACGCCATCAAACGGGAGGATAAAGTCCCCTCCGGTACGCAGGCCGCCGAGCTGAAAAAGGACAGTCAGGCGGGTAAGCTGACCACGGAGAAGATCGAGCAGACCGTGGCACCCACCAAGCGTGAGATGTCGCCGCCGCTGAAGGTCACGTTCAGCGAGGATGAGCTGCGCGCCTACTTCCCCAAGAAGGATACCACGGTAGGCGATGTGAAGCGTGTGGTGTTCGAGGCACTGGATCTGCGGCAGAAGGCGTTGGATAGGCAGAAGGCCAGAGCTGAGCAGGAAAAAGCGGCAAAAAAAGCGGCGCCGGGTAAAGCGAGGTGATGGATATGGAACGGCGGGAGGATTCGTTCTACACCGCCTATTCCTACGGCGACAAGCTGGAGGAGGGCCACAAGCTGACGCTGGAGCATCATATTTCTTTTGATCAACGCCATGCCGACCTGTCCGCGCTGACGTGGATGCCCCTTGATCGGCTGCAAGCACTGCGGAATAAGAGCGTGGAGACGGAAAAGGCCGTGTTCCGCGACTTGCAGGAGGCCACCAAACGCTGGGAGGAGCAGGCGGCGCAGACCATGATACTGGACAGGGCCATTGAGTATGTGAAAACGCCGGAGGTGCAGCACAGCGGCAACCGGTGGGAGGATACCGATTATGGCTGGCGTAAGATCAGCAATATGGTCTATCAGATGTCCTACCGCATCCGCGAGGATACTGCCTACGACTATAAGCAGAAAAAGCAGATGCCGGTGGCGTGGTATGTGTCATGGAGCGTGAGCTACAATGTCCCGCGCAGGAAAGACCCATACAGCAGTACGCCATCTCCGCTGGCCAGTCAGGACAACAAGCGGTATACGGACAAGGCTGCCGCCGAACGGTATGTGCAGGGGCGCATCGCCGCCTATGCCCATCTGTTCCAAGAACTGTCACCACCGCTGCCGGAAAATCACGCGCACCTGTTTTCCGTGAATGGGCAGCTGCTGCCGGGGTATACCGTCCAGCCGCACCAGCCGTCACCGCAGGAGCTGCTGGATTTTTTGGAGGATGGCGACGCGCCGCCGAAAAAAGAGCCTAAACCGAAAAAGCGAAACCATGATATGACACGATAGGAGAGAGTGTATGAAAGTCCTGATGGTAGAGCCGGGGGCGGCACCCTATGAAAAGGAACTCAACGGCCTTCACGAGATGCAGGCGGCGGTGGGTGGTCTGATACAGGCCATCTATCCCTTTGAGGACAAAGTGGCCGTTGTCTGTGACGATGAAGGGATGCTGAAGCCCAACGAGTTCAACCGCAGTATGCCGGGCGGCTACGGCGGTGTGTTCGGTCCGTTCTTTGTCTGCGGCTTGGGCGAGGATGACTTTACCTCCCTGACCCCGCAGCAGATGGAGGTCTATAAAAAGCAGTTTCACAAAGCGGAAATACTGCTGGGCTTCCAAGACAACACGCCTGTTACCCTGCGAGTCGAGCCGATGGAAAAGCGTGATGCACCCAAGAGAGAACGTCCCGACACGCCGGAGCATTGAGGTGAACCGACATGATGGCCATGGATATTCACAAGACACGCTTTGAAGCGGTGGAGATATGCGGCATACCCGCCCTTTTCACCGTGGAGCGTGTCCGCCGTTCCGAACTGCCAAACGGTATTTTTGCCTATGATATGCAGACCTCCGAGGAGGACTGGTCACAGCCGTGCCTGCTGGCTTGCCATATCACTGTGGAACATTATGGCACAGTGCTTACCGGCCAGCGCATTGACCTGCCGGAAAATGGATACCGTGGCCTGACCGCTGACGATTTCAGCTGGCCATGTTCCACCGACAGGCCGACCATCGCGGAGTTTGCCCAGCGGCACGGCCTGCATATCAAGCCCCGTTGTCACGCAAAGACTGCCCCGACCCGATAGAGGGGACAGCACCGTTTCGGTGCTGTCCACGCAAGCATGGCATTTGGTAGCACAAATGCCGCTTGTTAGGGGCACAGCCCCTAAGACCCCGCGTTTACGCTTCGCGTCTCAATTTGAGACGCATTTTTATGGAGGTGATGCCGACGCGAACGCGAAACCGGCATGTCAGCGTGTGGCTGACGGATGCCGAGCTTGTCCACCTGCGGAAACAGGCCACTGCCGCAGGACTGGGCATCGACCCATTTCTCCGAAGTTTGATACTGGGTGTGCAGCTGCGGCCACGGCCACCCGACACATACGCTGCACTGCTGCGGGAGTTGTCCGCCATCGGCAACAACATCAATCAGATCGCCCACACCGTCAACGGACAGAAATATGCGGCAGACAGTCAGATCGACCAAGCCGTGGCACTTGTCCACAGGGCGTGGCGGCTGGTAAAGGACAGCTTTTAATGGCCTATACGAAGATCATCGTCATACGGGGCAGGCTGGATAAATGTCTTAGCTATGCCGCCAACGAGGAAAAGACCTATCTGAAAACGGCGGTGGACTACGCGCTGGATCGCGGCAAGACGGAGCGTGTATGCTTCGAGACAGCCATCAACTGCGGCAGGGACACCGCCTATCCGGACATGATGCAGACGGCACGGCGCTGGGGCAAGCAGAACCGTGTCCGCAAAGGCTATCATGTGATTCAGTCCTTCCGCCCCGGCGAGGTGACGCCGGAGCAGGCTCACACCATCGGCGTAGAGTTGGCCCAGCGTCTTTTGGGCGGGCGGTATGAGGTGGTAGTAGCCACCCATCTGGACAGGGCGCATCTGCACAATCATGTGGTGTTCAACGCCGTGTCCTTTGTGGACGGGAAGATGTACCGCGACACCTTCCGCGACTACTACGAGGGCATCCGCGGTGTGTCGGACGCCCTGTGCCGTGAGCATGGGTTGTCCATCATTGAGCCATCCGAGGCCGCTGTGCCGCAGGGTCAGTATCAAGCGCAGCGCCACGGCAGGACTACCCTGCGGGATGTGGTACGCCGCGATGTGGACGAGGCTATCCGCAGGTCGTACAGCTATGCTGACTTCTTTCGGGAGATGCGGCGCATGGGGTATCAGGTGAAAAGCGGCGCCAATGTGAAGCACACCGCCGTGCGTCCGCCTGACGGTCAGAGGTTTATCCGGTTGGATAGTCTGGGCGATGGGTACAACGAGGCCGCCATACGCGGTAGGATAAAGGCGGCACCGCAGCCGGTACAGCTGCCCCGCAAGATCTATCGTATACGGCAGAGGCCAATGCAGAAAAAGCCGCTGTCTTATTTTCAACGGCTGTATCTGTACTACCTGTACCTGCTGTCCTCGCCGCGGCGGAAAGCGTATCGTACCTCGCCTGCCCTGCGGCGGGAGGTGCTGAAGCTGGACAGGTATCAGGCGCAGTTCCGCTATCTGCGGACAAACCGCATCGAGACGCGGCAGCAGCTCACCATGCAGCGGGACGCGCTGCAAGCGGAGATGGACGCGCTCACCGAGCAGCGGCGGCAGCTGTATCTGGCGCGGCGCAGAGGTGTGACGGGACTGGATGCGGACATCGCGGCGTATACGGACAGGCTGCGGATATTGCGGAGGGAGTGGAAACAGTGCTGCTGCATCGAGACGGACGCACAGCGCATCGAGCAGCAGCTTACCGCACAGCGGGAACAGAAAATTTCGGAAAAAGGAGGTCGGGAACATGGATGCAGGCAGCGAAGCCGCTGACCTGATGGTACGGGAAGGCTTACAGATCACGGAAGCAACCGTTAAGCTGCTGGCCGCCGGCAGCAAAAATCTGGCGGCATTTCTCTACGCACTGGCAAAGGACAACAAGCGCGTATCCGGCAAGACCAATATGGGTCGTCTGCTGCGGGAGGGTAAGGAGCTGCGGGTGTTCCAGCTGCGGGAGAGCGATATGGCCGCGTTCAACGCCTATGCCAAGAAAGGCATCCTCTACGCGGTGGTCAAGGACAAAAACGCCGGTGATGGACTGGTAGACCTCATCACCAATGTGGACTTTGCATCGCAGGTCAATTTGTTCCTGGAACGTCACGGCTATGCCGCGCCGCAGCAGGAGGATGCCGCGGCAAAAAAAGCAGATGCCCGCGCTCCACAAGGGAACTTCTCACCACAGCGCGGGAATGGCTTGCCGCAAGAGAGGACGACTACTGAGGGCAAGCCCTCGGTAAAAGGGCGGCTGGCGGCGCTGAAGCGTGCCGCACAGGACGTAGAGCCGCAACTGCCCAACGGACGGACACCGCCCAAAATGCGAGAATAGGAGGATATTCAGTATGGCAAATTTAGAGGCCATCGTATCGAAGAAAACGGAGAATGATACCCAATGGAAAGCACGCCAGCAGGCGGACAGGGAGAACCTGATGGCCTTGCAGGACGCGGGTGTGCTGGAGATCACCAGCAGCGCCGAGGCGTACACCCGCTATCTGGAGCTGCAAGGTGACAATCCGGCATACAGTGCAGGCAATATTGCGCTGGCGATGGTGCAGGACGCGAACGTGACCGTGTTCGGCACAAAGGAGAAATGGAAAATGCTGGGGCGCTCCGTACCGGTCAGCGAGAACGGCAACGGCATCCACATTTTCGCCCGTTCCACCTTTGGCAAGGGCTATACGCTGGCGGACGCCTACGATGTGCGGCAGACGCAGGGGCGGCCTCTGAAGGAGGTGCATCTGCAAAACGACACACGGGATATGGAATCGGCCATGACCACGCTGCTGAACTATGCTGTATGTCAGGTGGTCATCGACAAGGATTTAGACACCCCTGCGGTCTACGACCCGCAGAGGATGGAGCTGGCTATCAATCCCGACTATCCCGACCATGAGATGTTCGCCGCCATCGCCACAGCGGTGGCACACTCGCGGCTGCACGGAAAAGGCTACAACGCACAGTACGACTATGCCGAGTCCGATCTGGATGCACAGAGCGTATCGTATCTGCTGTGCCGTCGTTTCGGCGTAGAACGTGACCTGCCGGATACCGCAGAGCTGCCCGCACTGTACGACGGCTGGGACGCACAGGAACGGCGGCAGGCGCTTGACCAAATACAGAAGATGAGCAAGCAGATCGGTGCATCGGTGGAAAAGAGCATCACGCCACAGAGAAGCCGCGTCCCGATGCAGCACAACGGACGTTAGGGTTTCCCCCTGCTGGGGGAGTGTAAGCCGCCGCACAACACCCGTCAAGGCTGGGCGGCTGCCTTACGGCAGCCACCCACGAGCCGCCCAACGTGCGCGCTGGGCGGGCCTTGACCGGAGCCGCGCAGCGGCTTATAAGGCATACAAGGGGGAAACCCTTACTATCCGCGCAGAGCGCGGATAGCCACATCGTGGTCAGCGGCGCACCCGCGGCAGATGGTATGTTCACGGCGAAAATTGCGTCTCAACTTGAGACGCAATTTTCGGCAAAAGCTGACACTGCCGATTTTTTGACGGCATACAAATGGTGCGATAAAATAATAGTAACCTAATATTTAAGGAGGGAATTACATGAGAAAAGTACCCGTATTCCTGTTGGCAGTCTGCCTTACCGCATTGCTTGTGGGCTGCGCCGGACAAACGGCGCCGTTGGGTGGCGCAGCACAGATCGGCGTCCTGTCAGCCACTGCCGTGACCAGTGCAGCGGCGGCTGATGAAAAGCGGGATGTCCCTGTATCGGCAGATGCCCCCGATGTGGAGAACCCTGCCGACCCAGCGCAGGATGCCAAGCCGCAGGAGAACACCCAGCAGCCCGAAAGCAAGGCGGATGCTCCTGAAAGCCCCGTGCCCGATGGTGAGGGACAGCCCGACGTGCCGGAGCAGCCTACCACACCTGAACAGGCGGTGATGCCTACACCTGCACCGACACCAACAGAGGAACCGGAACAGACAGTGCCGGAAGTTGCTCCCGAACCTGAACCCGCTCCGGAGCCTGCCGCCAGCGGGAACATCTACTCCATCGCGGAGGCTGTCAGGGCGGGCAACGCCTATGCCGCTGCACAGTACGGCGTGACTATCGACACCAGTATGACCACCGCCGACTCCAGCTACTTCCCCGGCACGGCGGACAGCGTGGCATGGCTGGCGAAGAACGGTGGGCAGGCAGCACTGACCGCCGCGGTGCGTGGCAACGTGGACGCCACCTTCGCCTGCCTCGCCGCTATGGACGGCGCGGAAACGGTCAGTGCGTATGCGCGGTTCAACTGCACCGCCCGCTACGATGCGGCATCGGACGAGTACATCGTGGTGGTGCTGTACGGATAAACCAAATGAATACCCGACGAAAGACCGACAGCGTATGCTGCCGGCCTTTTGCATTGGGGGAAAGGAACACGATATATGAAGAAAACCATTTCCAAGCTGCTGACGCTGGTGTGTCTGCTGGTGGCTGTCATGGGGCTGTCCATTGTGACCGCCCACGCTGCCACGGTCACAGGCACGATCAGCGGCGGCAACGAGTACCGATACCATGAGGACAGATCTCCCGTACCGCAGTGGGGCGCATTTACCAGCACAAAGCTGAAATACTTTACCCGAAATGATACGGGCACGACCGTACCTGCCTACTGTATGGAGCCGTCCGTTCGGTCTGCCAGCGGTGATCTGAGCTACTCCTCCACCAGTTGGAGCAGCCTGAGCTGGAATCAGCGGTACGCTGTGACGCTGGCGCTCTCCTACGGCTACGGCGGCAATTATGATTTTTATGGCATCCATCCCGACTGCGCGCAGCTGGCAACGCAGGCAGTAATTTGGGAGTTCGTGTGCGGCTACCGCAGTACGACCTATCCGTATACCCTGTATGATACCACCTGCGCCAACCTGTTCCACTACGCCGGTGACGGCGTGCAGGAGGCGTATGACATCCTTATTGACCGTATCATGGGTCATGGGGTGATCCCCAGCTTTGCGGTGAAGTACCGCAATCAACTTTCGGACACCAATGCCATTACGCTGACGTGGGACGGCAGTCAATACACCGGTACGGCCACCGATACCAACGGTGTGCTGTCACAGTATTACTTCGACACCGACATCAGCGGTGTGAGCGTCAGCCGACGGCGAAATGTGCTGACCGTGACGGCCACAAAGGACGCTGCGGCGAAGCTGAACGGTTATATCAGCAGCGACTACGGGTATTCACTGGATGTAGAGGGCACGGAGTCCGTGCTGCTGGAACCCAGCAACGGCAGCAATTATCAGGCGTGTACGGCATTGACCTCGCTGCCCGACCCCGTGTGGGCGTATATCCACTTCAAGGTCAAAATCGTGGAAGAGAAGGGCAGCATCACCGTCCGCAAGGTGGATGCGACAGGCGCACCTCTTGCTGGGGCGGAGCTGCTGTTGGAGACTTCCGCAGACGGCAAGACATGGACGAAGGTCAGTCGGATCACCACCGACAAGACAGGCATCGTCAAGTGGAGCGACCTCAAGATCGGCGTGCAGTACCGCGTGACGGAAACCAAAGCTCCCGCAGGGTACACCCTCCTGACCGAGCCGCTGTTCACGGGAACGCTGGACAGCAATGACCGTGACATTACCATTACCGCCTGCAATAATGCAGGATTCACACTGCCCTTCACGGGCGGCACAGGCTTCACAACCTATTTCCTGTTTGCGGCACTCATGCTTTGCATGGGTGTTTATTTTTGCAAAAATTTTGAAATGAAGGAGAAAATAAAATGAAAAAGATTCACCGCGTATTCGTGCTGCTCATGGCCGCTATTATGGCATTGAGCCTCATCACCACAGCGTTCGCAGAACCGACCATCGACCCCAGCAAAAAAGTATCCCTTTCCATCTACAAATACGACATCACCAAGGCCAGCAGCGACGGCGCGTGGGATGCCGAGTCCTACGTCAGCACCGGTCTGCATGATGACGTCGTTGTTGACAAGCTGGCAAAATACGCCATCCAGGGTGTGGAGTTCACCTACCTCCGCGTAGCCGACATCGCCATGAACAGTGAGCTGGTGGATGGTCAGCGTCAGGTGGGTGTGCTGTATGGCTTTGATGGCTCTGAGCACAGCAACGCCGTGCTGCCTGCTATCGGCCTGACCGCTGCGGACGCTCACAAGACTGAGGGCGGAATCAACTACTTTACCAGCGATACTCTGAACAGCAAGCTGTCCGCGGCACTGGCTGCCAATGCCACCACGGTCAAAAACGCGCTGGAGGCCGCTGTCAAGGACGGCGGCGTTGCCATGACCGAAACGGATGCCACCGGCCACACCTCCGCATCCGAAATGGAGCAGGGTTTGTATCTCGTCGTAGAGACTCGTGTTCCCGAAAATGTGACCAGCACCTGCAATCCCTTCTTTGTGTCCCTGCCCATGACCATCATTGATGGAAGTGAGTGGAACTACGATGTTACCGTATATCCGAAAAATCAGACCGGCAATCCCGACCTCGAAAAGACCGTGCGTGAGGCCAAGAGCTCCACCGGCAAGAATACCGGCAACCTGACCGACATTGGGGACAGCTATGCACATACTGCGTCCGCCTCTATCGGCGATACGGTGGACTACCAGATCATCAGTACCCTGCCCACGATCACCTCCAAGGCATCTGCTCTGAGCGAGTATACCTATGTGGATACTCTGAGTAAGGGCATCAAGTACGACAAGAACGACGTCGTTATCGAGTTCTTTAAGGACGCTGGCTGTACCGACAAGATCGTCACATGGGCCGAGAACTCCGGCAAATTTACCGTAGGTTACGATGATACCGCCAACACCATGACCATCAAGATGACGGAGAGCGGTCTGGCGGAGATCAATGAAGCGACCTCTGTTTACACTGATAGTGTGAAGTGCGGTTATTCCGATTGCGCCATGCGTATCACCTACGCCGCTACCCTGACCGCCGACGCACAGCTGGGCGATACCGACAATCCCAACGAGGTTGTACTGACTTGGAAGCGTACCAACACGACTTACTTTGACACCCTCAAGGACTGCTGCCACGTCTATGTCTATGCCATTGACCTTCTCAAACAGTTCAGTGACAACAACGGCACTTTCGGCAAGGTGAAGTTTATCGCCTACAACGATACGGACGGCTACTATATCAAGGCCAACATGGAGGGCGAAGTCTACAATGTTACCGGCTTCACGTCCAACAAGTCCGAGGCCACCATGCTGATCCCCAACCTCAAGGGTCATATCGTTCTCCGCGGCATTGAGGATGATACCTACACACTGACCGAGGTTGCCACCGATAAGGGGTATGTACTGCCCCGCGATCCCGTGAAGGTCGTAGTTACCACCAAGGAGGATGGCATCTGTGAACGGTGCGGTGCGGCACTGCTGACCGCCTCCGCCACCGTCAACGGTGAACCGGTGAGTATGACAGATGCAAATGCTGTTGTGCCGCTGCGTATCATCAATAACCCCGGCTTCGACCTGCCTAAGACGGGCGGCTACGGCACGTGGATGTTCACCATTGGCGGTGTAGCCCTGCTGGGTGCGGCAGGCTTCATCGTGATCCGCAGTCGCAAACAGCACAGAAACGAGCAGTGAAACGCTGGATACTGGCGGCGGCTTGCGGTATTGCAGCGCTGGGGCTGATGCTTTACCCACTGGCGGGAGAACTTCTGAGCGAAAGGTATCATTCGGATGTGGAAACCACTTATACCGCCGCCATTGAGGACACCGACGATGCCGAGCTGACCGCCCAGCGACAGGCGGCAGAGCAATACAACGCCATACTGTCCGGCACAGCGGCTATTACAGAGGGAGGGGCATCCGCCCCTCCCTTGGCGTATGCCGAGCAGCTTACGGTGGGCGGCGTTATGTGCTACATCGACATTCCCAAAATCAGCGTATACCTGCCAGCACAGCACGGCACCAGCGCGGAAACGCTGGAGCGTGCCGTAGGCCATGCAGCAGGCACATCTCTGCCGGTGGGCGGAGACAGCACCCATGCGGTGCTTTCGGCACACAGCGGCATGGCGAGTTCCAAACTGTTTTCGGACATCAACCAACTGAAGCTGGGAGATACTTTTTTTGTTCACGTTTTGGGCGACACACTGGCCTACGAAGTGGACAGCATCAACACAGTGGTGCCGACCGATACATCACTGCTGCAAATCGAGGATGGTAAGGACTATGTAACGCTGGTGACTTGCACACCGTTCGGCGTCAATACGCACCGGTTGCTGGTGCGAGGGCATCGGGTGTCGTATACGCCAGAGCAGGAAACGACTGCCGCAGAAATGCAGAAGGCCACTTCCTCGTGGATGCAGCACTACCTCACCGGCCTCGCCGTCGGCCTTGGCACGATGGCAGTAGTCGGCGGTGCTTACTTTTTGGCAAGGAGGGCGCGCCATGCGTAAGACATCCCTTGTGCTGGCTTCGCTGCTGGCGGTGGCGGGCATCTGCGTCATGCTGTGGCCGGCGTTCACAGGACATAGGCTGCAAGCCGACACAGATGAGGCCGTGCAGAGCTTCCTCGAAGAACGGAAGCCGGAGCAGCAATATCCCGAACTGCTGGCAGACCTGCAAGCCTACAATCAGCGCATCTACGTCGAAAAACAATCCGGCCTTGTTGATCTGGAAGCCTGCGAGAAGTCTGCCGCTGACCTTGTGGCATACGGCATTGAGGACGAGATCATTGGTGTGTTGGAGATACCCGCTATAGAGCTGACTATGCCCGTCTACTTGGGTGCGTCCGATGACCACCTTGCCGCGGGTGCGGCGGTGCTGGGCAATACCTCCGCCCCTATTGGCGGTGACAACACCAACAGCGTCATCGCGGGACATCGTGGGTGGAAAGGTGCGGATTACTTCCGGCACATCGACCGTTTGCAGGTAGGCGATACCGTTACGCTGACGAACCTATGGGAGACACTGACCTACACGGTGGTCGACATCCAGGTCATCCAGCCCCATGAGGTGGATAAGATCAAGATACAACCAAGCCGCGACCTGCTGACGCTTATCAGCTGCCACCCCTATGCCAGCGGTGGACGGCAAAGGTATGTGGTATGTTGTGAAAGAACAGGGTAAAAACGCTGTCGAAATGTGTCTCAACTTGAGACGGATTAGGAGGGAGAGCATCCATGCGTAAAAAGCCTGTGCCGCCTACCCTGTGTCTGATGCTGACAATACCCGTGTTGTGGCTGGCGGTCATCGCGGCAAGTGTGTATGAAAACGGCATAAATGTGTTTGAGCTGGTGAGCCGCCTTACCTCTGCGGTGAACCATCCGTTCGCCGTCCGTTGGACGGCATATACACCGCGGTTTTTGTTGGCGTTTCTACTGCTCTACGGCGGTGGTGTTCTCCTGTACTATTCTGGCAGGGAGAATCGCAGGCCCGGGCAGGAGTACGGCTCTGCCCAGTGGGGCAGCCCATGGCAGCTTAACAAGAAGTACGCAGACAAAGACTTTACAAACAATACGCTGCTGACACGTCATGTGGCTATGAGCCTGAACGGGCGGCAGCACATGAGAAATCTATTACAAATCATCGTGGGCGGCAGCGGCGCCGGTAAGACGAGGTTTTTCTGCAAGCCCAACATTATGCAGGCCAACGGCAGCTTCCTTGTGACAGATCCCAAGGGAGAAATGCTGCGCGCCCTTGCGCCGCTGCTGCTGGAGGAGGGATATGTGCTGCGGGTATTCGACCTCATCGACCCGCAGCACTCCGATGCGTTCAACCCCTTCTCCTACATACGGGACGCCAAGGACGTGATGAAGCTGGTAAACAACCTGATCCAGAACACCACACCCAAGAACGCCCAGCAGAGCGACCCGTTCTGGGAGCGTTCGGAGGTGGCGTTGGACACTGCCTTGATGCTGTACCTGCTCTATGAAGCGCCACCGGAGGAACAGAATTTTGAAACGGTGCTGTATATGCTGGAGAACGGTGGTGCAAGCGAGGAGGACGAGTCGTATCGTTCTCCTCTGGATTTGCTGTTTGAGGCGTTGGAGGACGAGGAGCCTGACCACATCGCGGTGCGGGAATACCATATTTTTCAGCAGGCCGCAGGCAAAACGGCGCGTTCCATCCTCATTACTGCTGCGGTGCGGCTGTCGGCCTTCATCATACCGCAGATTAGGGACATCACCTCCCAGGACGAAATGGAGCTTTCCATGATGGGGGAGCGCAAACAGGCGGTCTTTGCGGTTATCCCCGACAGTGACAGCACCTTTAACTATTTGGTGGGGATGCTCTATACCTGCGCGTTCCAGTCGCTGTATTATCAGGCGGATAAGGTGCATAAGGGGCCGCTGCCTGTTCCTGTGCGGCTGATGATGGACGAGTTCTGCAACGTGGCGCTGCCCAGCGATTTTGTAAAGATACAAAGCACCATGCGTTCCCGCAATATCATGTCCACCATCGTCCTGCAAAATATATCCGGTCTGAAGGCACTGTTCAAGGACGACTGGGAGGGACTGCTGGGCAACGCTGACACGCTGCTGTATCTGGGCGGCAACGAGCAGTCTACCCACAAGTACATTTCGGAGATGCTGGGCAAGGAGACACTGGACGTGCGGCACACCAGCACCACCAAGGGGCGGAACGGCTCCACCTCCGTCAGCCGTCAGCAGCTGGCTCGTGACCTGATGACACCGGACGAGGTGCGGGCCATGGACAACCGCTGCGCGCTGCTGTTCATCCGCGGTGAACGGCCTGTGATGGACGAGAAATATGACATCCTGCGGCATCCGAATTTGAGCCGGACAGAGGACGGCGGAGCCGCGCCCTATGTGCATAAGCTGGCGGACTATGCTTGCGCCGACATGAGCGCAGCATTCGTCTCGCTGGAGGAATTGATCTTATTGGAGGGATTTACGGAATGAAACGATCTGTGGCGCGGCGCGTAAGCCGCACATTTCTTTTGAGCCTGTGTATCTGTATGCTGACAACCACCACCGCCTACGCAACCGGCGGTGATCCGCTGACCATCGTCAACAACCTGTCCGACTTCATCTTTTCGGTCATTAAGGCCATCGGCATTATCATTCTCGGCTGGGGCATCGTGCAGGTGGGCATGAGCATCCAGAGCCACGACGCCAGCCAGCGAACGCAGGGCCTGTTGTGTCTGTTCGGCGGTCTGCTTATTGCCTTTGCCAAGGAGATTCTGACGCTAATCGGCGCGGTGTAAGCCATGGACAACAACTGGATCATTGACAATCTCAACTATGCCTTTGGCGTGTGGAACGACAAGCTGACGGAGATGTGGTCGCTGCTGACCCAATCGCCCCAGGCGTTCAAGGGCGGCACCATCTGGCAGACGATCCAGACCGTCAACGGAGCCATGCAGGGCATCGGCTACGGTCTGCTGGTGCTGTTTTTAGCCATCGGCATCTTCCGCAGCAACGCCAGCTTTCGGGACTTTCAGCGGCCCGAACACGTCCTGCGGCATTTTATCTACTTTGTTATGGCAAAGCTGGCTGTCACCTACGGCATCGACCTGATGGTGGACATCTTCACGGTCTGTGCCGGTATCATCTCCGCCGCTGCCGGCAGCGTGGGCGGTATCGACGGGGCAACGGTGTCACTGCCTGCGGAGATGGCGACTGCTATCGAGGATGTGGGCTTCCTCGCCAGTATCCCCCTGTGGCTGGTAACGCTGCTGGGTTGCCTGCTTATCACGGTACTGGCGTTTCTGATGATCCTCACCGTGTATGGTCGATTCTTTAAGCTGTACCTGTACGCCGCGTTGTCGCCGGTGGCGCTGGCATCCTTTGCGGGAGAAGGCACGTCCCAAATGGGACGTGCCTTTCTGAAAAGCTATATGGGCGTGTGTCTGGAGGGCGCGGTGATCGTGCTGGCCTGCATCGTGTTCTCGGCCTTCGCCGCCAGCGACACGGTGGTGTTGGGCGGTGGCTCGGTAGTCACGCAGGTGTGGGGCTATCTGGGCGAGGGGATCTTCAATATGCTGGTGCTGGTGGGACTGGTGAAAGGTGCCGACCGCGTGGTGCGGGAGATGTTTGGGATGTAAGGAGGAAACACATGGAAATCAAAATCAACAAAGAGATACGCAGCTACAAGGAGACTGTCTACTTCGGCCTGACAGCGCGGCAGCTTATTTGTTCGCTGCTGGCGGTGGGTACGGCGGTGGGGCTGTACTTCGCCCTGCGGGGCGTGTTAGACCGCGAGACGCTGGGGTGGCTGTGCATCGTGGGCGCTGCGCCTATGGCGGCGGCAGGCTTCTTCCACTACAACGGCCTGACGCTGGAGCAATTCCTGTGGGCGTGGTGCAAAACCAACTTTCTGCTGGCCGGTCGCCGGCTGTGGCACAGCGAGAATTACCTATATGACCTTTGGGAGAAGGAGGACAAGAAGTGAGAAAACTATTCAAGGACCGCAGCACGGAACGGGACGCTTTCCGCATCCCCCGCAGCGTGCAGCAGTCCATCCCCATCAAGCGCATCTATAAGGACGGTATCTTTCGTGTAAGCGGCAGGTTTTCCAAGACCTGGCGTTTTTTTGATGTCAATTATGCCGTGGCCTCGCCGGAAAAGCAAATGGAGCTGTTTCTGGGCTACTGCGGCGTCCTTAACAGCCTGCCCATCGACGCGGGCATCAAGCTGACACTGGTGAACCGCCAGCTCAACCGGCAGGAGTTCAGCCGAAACCTCCTGATGGCCTACCAGCAGGATGGCCGCGACTATATGCGCCGCGAGTACAACGGTATTCTGCTGGACAAAGCCAGCGGCAGCAACAATCTGGTGCAGGAGAAGTACATCACTGTGTCCGTGGCCAAGCGCAGCATCGAGGAGGCCCGCACCTTCTTCGCCCGCGTGGGAACTGACCTGACCGCTGGCTTGAGCCGCATGGATTCCGGTATACGGGAAATCACCCTCAACGAGCGCCTGCGGCTGTTCCATGACTTCTTCCGCGTGGGGCAGGAATCGGCCTTCGCCTTCGACCTGCAAACCGCCCAGCGGCGCGGCCATGACTTCCGCGACGCCATCGCGCCGGAGACGCTGCAATTCTTCCACGACCACTACGCCGTGGACGAGCGTGTAGGTCGCACCCTGTTTCTACGGGAGTATGCCAGCTTCATCAAGGACACCATGATCACCGAGCTGATGGACTACCCCCGAAACATGATGCTGTCCATTGACATTGTGCCGGTGGCCACAGACGAGGCCGTGTCGGAGATGCACAGGCGCATCATGGCGGTGGAGAGCGACATCACCCGCTGGCAGCAGCGGCAGAACCACCACAACAATTTCTCTGCCAGCATCCCCTACGATCTGGAGCAGATGCGGAAGGAGACGCGGGAGTTTTTAGACGACCTTACCGCCCGCGACCAACGGATGATGTACGCGCTGGTCACGCTGACCCACCTTGCCGACAGCGAGGAGCAGTTGGAGCAGGACGCGGAGGCTCTGTCCGCCATTGGCCGTTCCCACGGCTGCCAGTTTGCCGCCATGAAGTACCAGCAGGAGGACGCGCTGAACACGGTGCTGCCCTACGGCCTGCGGCGTATCGACGCTATGCGGACGCTGACCACGGAGAGCACCGCTGTGCTGCTGCCCTTTAAGACGCAGGAGATTATGGACACCGGTGGCCTGTACTACGGCGTCAACGCCGTGTCCCGAAACCTTATCATCTGCAACCGCGACGCGATGCTCAACGGCCACGGCTTGTATACGGGCGTGTCCGGCAGCGGCAAGTCCATGATGGCCAAGCAGGAGATCGGCTTCGTGGGGCTGAATACCAACCACGATATTATTGTGGTAGACCCCGAGCGGGAGTATGGCCCTCTGATCCGCGCCCTGGGCGGCGAGGTCATCACCATCTCCGCCTCCAACGGCAGCTATGTCAACGCACTGGACATCTCCAAGGAGTACGGCGACGGGCGCAATCCTCTGGTGCTGAAAAGCGAATTCATCATGTCTCTGTGTGAACAGCTCATGGGCGCGGGCGAGATCGGCGCGAAGGAGAAATCCATCATCGACCGCTGCACCGCCAACATCTACCGCAAGTACATCCGCAAATACGAGGGCGAACCGCCCACGCTGAAAGACCTCTATGACGACCTTATGCGGCAGAAGGAGCCTGTTGCCCATGAAATTGCGCTGGCACTGGAGCTGTTCACTACCGGCAGCCTGAACGTGTTCGCCCACCAGACCAATATCGATACCCGCAACCGTATCATCTGCTACGACATTCAGGACTTGGGTGAAAACCTCAAGCCCATCGGCCTGCTGGTGATGCTGGACAGCATCCTCAACCGCGTCATTCGCAACCGGCAGCAGGGGCGGTACACCCACGTCTATATTGACGAGATATATCTGTTCTTCGCCAGCCCCGGCGTGGGCGGTAAGAGCGCCATCAACAACTATTCCAGTGAATTTCTTTACAAATGCTGGAAGCGATTCCGCAAATACTATGCCACCCTCACCGGTATTACGCAGAACGTGGAGGAGTGCCTGCTATCCGACACGGCGCGGCTGATGTTCGCCAACAGCGAGTTCCTGGTACTGCTGAACCAGGCACCTACCGACCGTGCTAAGCTGGCCAAGCTGCTGGATGCCAGCGACGCACAGATGGATTACGTCAGCGATGCACCGGCAGGCCATGGACTTATCAAGGTGGGCTCTTGCCTCGTGCCTTTCATCAATGAGCTGCCCCGCGATACGGAGCTGTACCGCCTGATGACCACCAAGCCGGGGGAGCAAAATGCGTGACATCAAGACCCGTGCCGCCATGGAGCAGCCGAAAACGCGGCAGCAAAACGCCATACCCCGCACGGCGGTTTGTATCTTGCAGCGGCACTACGTCCAGCAGAAGCAGGAACGGCAGACCCAGCACCAGCGTCAGCCGGTGGAATACGCCACAGAGCAGGCGCAACAGAGTGGGGTGGACGCTGCCCGTCTGACTTTCCGCGCTACGCGGCAGCTTCAGCGGAAGTACGTCCTGCACAAATACCGTGCGCAAAAGGTGCGGCAGCGGCAGGAGACAACGGCGGTGCAGGTGCGACAGCGGGATATGTGGCAGTCAACGGAGCAGACCGCCGCAGCGCAGCACGCTGCCACAGTGCCGTGCCAACCGGCACAAAAACCGCCTGCACCAACCATGACCGCTGCCCAACAGAGGGCAAAGCAGCATACCCAGCGCGCCGCCCAGCGGCAGATGCTCCAGCAGACGAAAGCCGCCGCCCGCAAAGCAGGACAGCGGCTGGAGCAGATGGCGCAGGCAGTGGGCAAGACCGTCCGCGCTGGGTTCAAGGCGATAGCCGCAGCGGGCGGCGGTGTGGTGCTGTTCCTGCTGCTGGCCTTGCCGGTGATCGCGGTTGCGGCGGCGCTGTCACCGGCAGGCGTCCTTGCGGACAGTCACACCATGGAGCCCACCGGCGAGGCCATGGAGGTGTGGGAACGCCTGCCGGACGATCTTTCCATGGAACGGCGCATGGTGGTGACATACGTGCTGGCGCTGGTGGACAAGGTGGACTACTTTTGGGGCGGCAAATCGCTGGTGCTGGGCTGGGACGACCGCTGGGGCGAGCTGACGGAGGTCACAGCCGAGGGCAGCGACAGCACCGGCACGGAGCAGCCCTACGGCCTTGACTGTTCCGGCTGTGCGACACGTTCCTAACTGAAAAGGTTAGGCGTGAAACAAAAAAATAAGGATTGAAAGGAGCCAGATAAAGTTTCATAGAACTGATATTCCAAGAAGTGGAATGACGGGGTAACGCCCTGAAACGCTCCCCTAAGCTCGCGGTATGCGGAGAGGTGCGCAAACGCCAAACCGTGTAAAGCCCGCTAAAGACGGCTGAGAGCTACCCTAACGCTGGGAGTTTCCCAGAGCGAGGAAAGTGCGCCAGAGGTGGCGTGTGTAGGTTATAGGCCGGGGGTCTATAAAGTGTCCATGGTGAGAATGCAGGTTCGTGACCTGCCGACGAATGTCCGAGTGTACGGGTCTAAATGCAGACATGGTAGAAATGCCATGACCGCCAAGCGCGGGGTACGTGGGGTGGAGTAAGGTTAGTCTGGGATAAAACACCCTGCCGTGTTACAGGCACGGCCAAGCGTACAGGCTTAAAGGACACACCTAAAGACGCCATGAAAAAGATAGGAATATCGGAACGTGGAAAGGTTAGAACATGGAGCATTTGCGTGCAATGAAGTGTTGGCGAGGGAAAGCCGCAAGGTATAACCCGCCTTTATCTAACCGAGAGCGATGTCATAGTACCGATGAAACCGTGATAATAAGCGGTGGAGGGATAGGCATTAGTCGTAGATTGAAAGAACAAATCAGAATGAAAAATGCAAAGGTTCGAGTATGACTAAGAAAGGCCACTTCTCGGGAAAGAGGAGGATGCCGACTTTGCCAACCGCAACGAAAGAACAGAAAGTGCAGAAAATCCGAAACGCTGAGTATTATGATTTTCAGGGTGTACAGGACACTTTATACACACAGAGCAAAGAAAACAAAGTGTTCAGAAAATTGATGACAATTATTCTTTCAGAAGAAAATATCATGCTGGCCTATCGCAATATCAAGAAAAATACAGGAAGTCATACACCCGGCGTGGATGGAAAAACAATCAAAGACCTGTCCAAGTGGCAGGAAGATAGCCTGATAACCTATATACGCACCAGATTAAAACACTATATTCCCCAACCGGTAAGACGTGTGGAAATTCCAAAAGCCAACGGTAAAACAAGACCGCTGGGTATTCCGACCATCATGGACAGATTGATACAGCAATGCGTCCTCCAAGTAATGGAGCCAATTTGTGAGGCGAAATTCCATGAACGGAATAACGGTTTTCGCCCATGTAGAAGTGCAGAACACGCCATCGCACAAGTTTACAAATTCGTACAGCGCAGTGGACTGCACTTTGTGGTGGACATTGATATTAAAGGGTTCTTTGATAATGTCCAGCATGGGAAACTGCTGAAACAGCTTTGGCAGATGGGTATTCGGGATAAAACCTTGCTCTCCATCTTGTCAGCTATGCTAAAGGCAGAAGTCGCAGAAATCGGCTTCCCAGAACGGGGAACGCCGCAAGGCGGCATCATCTCGCCGTTGCTGGCAAATGTGGTACTGAATGAATTGGATTGGTGGATTTCCAGTCAATGGGAAACTATACCCACACATCATCAATATGCGGTTACCATTGCGCCAAACGGAACAGCGAGTAGAGGAAAGACTTATCGCGCATTGCAAAGCACGCAGTTAAAAGAATGTTGGATTGTCCGATATGCGGATGACTTCAAAATTCTTTGCCGCAAGCGCAGTGATGCGGTAAAGCTATTTGCCGCCACACAGCAATGGCTGAAAGCGCGTCTCGGATTGGACATTAGTCCTGAAAAGTCGGGGATAGTGAACTTGAAAAAGCATTACACTGAATTTCTGGGCATCAAAATCAGAGTGCGTCAAAAAGGGAAAAAAGCCAACGGGTCACCAGGGTACACAGTTTACTCTGGGATGACAGATAAGGCATATCAGGCAATGAAATCAAAGGTTCAGCAGCATACCAGAGCAATGGCACACCCGGCAGATACAAATGATGGGAGCCGTGCCGTAGATGCCTATAACGCCTATGTGCTGGGCATCCACAATTACTATCGTATCGCAACAAATATAACTCTGGATATGCGTAAAATAGCCTTTCTGGTCAAACACGAACTAAATGCACGCCTGCGAAGATATACGCAAAAATCGGGGGATAAACTCCCCAGTTATATTGCTGAACGGTATGGAAACAGCAAAATGCTTCGGTATGTATATGGACGGGCATTGATACCGATAGGGTATCTTAAACACAAAGCCCCCATGTTCAAGCCGAAGAAAGTCAATCGTTACACCCCAGAAGGGCGAGCCGAAATCCATAAAAGCCTCTCATGCGTCAACATTTCAATCCTAAGAGAAATGATGAGAAACCCCATCATGGATAGGAGTGTTGAGTACAATGACAATCGCCTATCGCTCTACTGCGGGCAAATGGGACGCTGCTATGTGACTAAACAGCCGCTGGAATTGGGGCATATGCACTGTCATCACCGCATACCAAGGCACTTCGGCGGAGATGACAAATACGGAAATCTGGTGTTAGTAACAGATGAAGTCCACCGCTTGCTTCATGCAACACGGCCAGATACGATTGCACATTATATACTGAAACTAAAACCTGACAGCAAACAACTGAGAACACTAAATAGACTTCGCAGATGGCTGCAACTGCCCGAATTTCAATCCTATACATCTTATTGAAAAGAGCGGTTGTAATTTTCATTGGTGATTTTCATTTCAACTTACGATGGAACGCCGTGTGAGCTGAAAGGTTCACGCACGGTGTGGAGCGGGGGAAAACCTGGAGATAGTATCAAAGGGTTACCTATCGCTATTCGTGGATTGGGCGTTCTACAACGCCAGCGGTGGCGAGTATGTGATCGGGCAGGGCGGCGGGGCAGCGGCGCAGCACGCCAACTGCGTGGACATAGAGTGGGGCGAAGTGCAGCCGGGGGACTTGCTGTTCTATCCGGAGGATGAACACGTCGGCATCGCCGCAGGTCACGACTGGCTGGGCCGCCTTCTGGTGGTGCATTGCGCTTCCAGCACAGACGGCGTGGCGATCTCCCACCGAACTGGCTTCGAGACAGCCGTAAGGCCGGTGTGGTACACAGATGAATAGAGGGCAGAGGAATTTCCTCTGCCCTGCTTTTTTCATGTTTAAGACTTCCGGCCTTTCAGTATCTTGTCAGGGATCATAGATGCGCCGATAAGGTCTGCGGGATCGACTTCCAAAGCGTCCGCAATATCGAAGAACACATCCAGCGTGAAGTTGTGTGCCGTTCCGGGCGCTTCGATGACGCTCAGAAGTGAACGGCTGATACCAGCTTTCTCCGCCAGCTTTTCCTGCGACATTCCACGCAGCTTGCGGAGGGTGACGATGGCAATGCCGATTTGGATAAAGCGGTCATTGTTTTTGAACGAAACAGTTTTACTCATGCGGGGTGTCCTTGCCTTTCGTGGTATGAGTAAATTATACTGTTTCTCCACGTTACTTTCTGTCTGAAATAGAAAGCGTTTGACATGATATAGTGGCAATGATATAATCCGAAACAGTCAGGCGCTTTCTAAATACGACAAAAATATACTGCTACAGGCAGAAAAGGGTAGCAAGATATGGACAAGCCGATCCGTTGTGCGGTCATCGGGCAGCACCCCATGCGTTTTCCGTGGGGCTTTGACGAGGAAGACGACCGCTGCCGAAAACTGAAAATCGAATTGGCGCAGCAGATCATGGTGCTGCGCCAGAATGGTGTGTCGCAGTTCCTTGTGGCCTGTGACTGCGGTGTGGGACTGTACGCCGCTGAGATCGTCAACGGTCTGCGGGCAACGACCGACCATGACCTGATGCTCATTTGCTACACGCCCCATGAGGAGCAGGCGACAAAATGGGTGCCCTATTTGCGGGAACGGTACTTCGATATGCTGACCGCCTGCACCTACCTGTCTGCTGTGTGCGAAGCTGGCGCACCGGGCGCGCAGCTCCAAGCCTACAAGAAGATCATCGACCTCGCCGATGTGGTGCTGTGCGTCTACGATACGGACATACCGGCCACAAGCAGTGCGGAGGATAGAGCGTTGGCCTACGCAGAGGGGCAGCACAAGTCGCTGGTGCTGCTGCATCCGACAGAACTGACCACAAAACAGATCTCCGCTGCCCATGACGCGAGATGACAAAGATCATGCCGTGTGCTATACTGTCGGCATCGAGCCAAGGAGGTGTCTGAGATGCTGTTCCAATACCATATCCGTGAAATGACGGTGGAAACAAGTGCAGAGGATTTCGTGACGCACTTTGTCCATGTGGAGAAGTTCCTGCCCTTCTGCCAGCAGTGCAGCAGCTACAATACCCGCTGGACGTGTCCGCCCTTTGACTTTGATCCCATGACCATCTGGCGGAGCTACACGGGACTGCGGCTGTATGCCCGCATCTTACAGGCGGATGTGCCGGAGCAGCCGCTGGATGAGGCGGTGGCGGCACTGAAGCAGGAAAAGCGTCTGTACCGGCACGAGCTTCAGCGGTGGGAGCGGGAAACGCCGGGGAGCCAAATGCTGCTGGCGGGCACCTGCGACCAGTGCGAGGTGTGCGAAAAGGTACAGGGACATCCCTGCGGCAGACCGGAGCTGCTGCGCTACTCCATCGAGGCGCTGGGCGGCGATGTGGAGGGCTGTTTGCAGCACTACTTCCACCTGCCCATGCTGTGGGGCAGGGATGGCAAAGCGCCGGACTACTTTGCACTGGTGGGTGGTCTGCTCACTAAGTGACAACGAAAAATGACGGGTGTATCGGTGGATACACCCGTCATTTTTCATTGTTCTTTTTCGCGGCGTTGGCAGCGGCACGGGCCTTGTCGCGATTCTTGCGTTGAGCGACGAGATCGGCCTTGGCCTGCCGTTTCGCTTTTCGTTCCTGCAAGAGCTGCACCTCCTGCCGCTGGTACTCCTGCTCGTAGCGGGGATAGTGATGCTCCCGCGGCGGCTTGTACTGTGAAGGCAGCTCTGCGGCCTTCAGCGCCGCAGACCAGTTGCCGAAGCGTTGGGCAATGTACGCACCACCCACGATCTCACAGGGCGCTGGCGTATAGGATGCATCGACACATTGCCGCACATAGGCGATGAGGTCGGCGTCGCTGGCGGTTTCATATTCTATCGCAAAAGCCTCGTCCTGCGCTTGCAGGGCCTCGATGGTGCGTTTGACGATCTGTTTGTGCAGCAGGTTATCTCCGTTGACCTGTGGCATTTTCATGTCCCTCCTGGGCATAATAGACTCAGCCAGATGGAGCGACATCCTTCGTAAATCAGCATCATTTAGGAAAGCATTTTTCGCCACCGGCTATGGTAAAACCATAGCATTTGCGGGGCGGGAAGTCAAGTATGGCATCGGTGTCAGGGCGAAAACAGTCGCTGGAGACCGAAACGGGAGGTATATCCGCCGAGCCTTTCCGCGATGATGGATGATAAAAAGGGTGTTCGCCGTCAAAAATCGCGTCAGGAGGAGTACGAAATGCCACGCAGAGGGGAGAACATCTATAAGCGCGGAGATGGCCGTTGGGAGGGCCGCTATATCCGCGGTCGGACGCCGGAGGGACGGGCGCAGTACGGCTACGTCTATGCCGCCACTTACAGCGTCTGTCGGGAAAAACGGCGGCAGCGTCTGCGGGAGCTGCCCCGTGAGATCACGCCAAGCAATAACATGACACTGCCGGAAGCCGTGGATCTGTTTTTTGCGGAGCGAGAGCGAAAGCTGAAGGAGTCCACTGTCAGCCGGTACCGCTACATGGTGCGGAAGTATATCCAGCCGCAACTGGGAGCCGCGCCGCTGTATACGCTGACGGAGGAGCGGGTGGCGGCGTTTTACCAAAGGCTCCAAGGACAGAGCTTGTCTCCCAAAAGCGCCAGAGACGTGGGCGTACTGCTGCGAGCCATTCTGCGGATGGCGGCCAAGCGGGGGTGCTTCTGCACGGGCCTGAACGCCGAACTGCCGGCGTACAGGAAGCGGCAGGTGGAGATATTCACCGAGCCGGAGATCGTGCAGCTGGCACATCATATCATGGACGAGCCGAATCTGACCGGCCTTGGTGTTCTGTTGACGCTGAACAGCGGTCTACGGCTGGGAGAGCTTTGCGCCCTGCGGTGGTCGGATATCGACCTCCACGCAGGCTTTCTGCGGGTGGAGCGGGAGGTACAGCGGATCTATGAGAAAGGCTGCACAAGACTCATTGTGCAGCCGCCCAAGAGCGAATCGTCGCTGCGGAGAATACCGCTGCCAACTGATATCCTATCCCTGCTGGCAGCGCACAGACCCGAGAACGCGGGCAGTTTCTGCCTGCTGACAAGCTCCGGCGATCCGCTGGAACCGCGTACTATGCAGAACCGATATAGGTCGCTGTTGAAACGAGCGGGCGTCCCGTATCGAAATTTCCATGCCCTGCGGCATACCTACGCCACACGCTGCATCGAGCAGAATGTGGATGTCAAAAGCGTCAGCGAGATGCTGGGCCACAGCGATGTGCGGATCACGCTGCAAACCTATGTCCATGTTTCTCTGCGCCACAAGCAGCAGGCGGTGCAGAGCATCTGTTTTCTTCCCATTTGCGGCGGGGACTTTGCGCCGTCAGAAATTCCGTCAGGCAAAGAAAAAGCCGCCGTGCGGCAAGGCGCAGCGGTGCAGGTTTCCTAAATGATGCTGATTTACGAAAAAGTTATGCCGTCTGCGCAACAGAATACCCAAAAAACGGCAGATGTGCAATCCGCGCACCTGCCGCTTTTCGATCGCGTGACAAATTTCATACGCTGTGCTATACTACCCACATCACCACCAAGGAGGACGTACCATGCGTATCAACTGGTTCAAGGACGAAAATCACCTGGTCTATATCAACGGCGCGACACAGCTGGCGGAGCTGGAACGGACGCTGCACTTCCCCGGACTGGAGGAAGCGGCCAACGAGCTGCGGCAGCACCCCACAGCGGAGGGCTTTACCATCAAGGGGCCCAAGCGCACCAGCGGACGGCTGTTCGTGCCTGATCTGACCTTCGGCGAGCACATCGAGATGGGCGAAAACATCTTCTTCTATATGGGCGAGATGCAGGAGTGCTACGTCATCTACTGGCCGGACGCACCGGTGGCAAAGTGAGGCGGCATCGCACATGACTTTCCTGCAAAAGCATCACGGGCAGATGTCCGATTCCATGCTGACAGCCTTTTTCATCATCCTATCCGGAGGATTACAGGACGCCTATACCTATTGCTGCCGCGGCAAGGTGTTTGCCAACGCCCAGACCGGCAACATCGTGCTGCTGAGTACGCATCTATTCGAGGGAGACTGGGGACAGGCGCTGCGATACTTAGTCCCCGTGCTGGCGTTCCTGCTGGGTATCTACATCGCGGAGTGCGTTCACCGGCACTTCAAGCGGATGGAGAAGGTACACTGGCGGCAGCTTATCATTCTGGCGGAGATCGTGCTGCTGGCGGCGGTGGGCTTCCTGCCGGAAACGCTGAACACCACCGCCAACGCCGTGGTGTCCTTCGTGTGCGCCATGCAGGTGCAGACCTTCCGCAAGGTGCGGGGCCACGCCTACGCCAGCACCATGTGCATTGGCAATATGCGCAGCGGAACGGAGGCGCTGTGCGCCTACTTCCATACGGGGGATAAGGAAATACTCCACAAGGCGCTGACGTATTTCGGCGTGGTGCTGCTGTTCGCGCTGGGCGCGGGTGTCGGCAGCATAGCCACCCTCCACTGGGGCGCGGGGACGATCTGGCTGTCCTGCGGGCTGCTGACCGTCAGTTTTCTCATTATGTTCGTCCACGACGAGGAACAGAAGCTGAACGAATAAAAACAGCACCGGCGGCGTTACCCACACGCTGCCGGTGCTGCTTTGAGGTGGTGTTCCTCAT
>ENA-UOJJ01000278-UOJJ01000278.1-human-gut-metagenome-genome-assembly--contig:-CS66-NODE-278-length-91822-cov-89.057384_pt1 | contig 91822 bp, 67 predicted proteins | sample MGYA00242343_ERZ723890 | MGnify/ENA metagenome assembly ERZ723890
TTTTCGCGATTGAGTTGGTCGCGCTTTCATGCTCCTTCCGCGTGCAGCTTTTTGGTGCTTCGCCTAAGCCCTTGTTTGTTCCCCCCCAACTTTCCGTGAAGAACCAAAAAAGCGGGAGAAAAAGCGAATTGCTTTCTCTTCCGCTTGGGATGTCCCGTCTATCAGGTTTTCGTCCGAATCGCCTGCACGGTCATGAAGGAAAGAAACGTGCATTCAATCATCATCGTGCAGCCGCTCACGGGCTGGAACGGCAGCGCCACGCCGAGCGCGCGCATGAGCTGCAGCGCCAGCAGGACAATCAGCGCAATCATCGGCACAACGAGCAGCGTCGCGAACGGCTCCTTGCGCCGTGACGCGCCGGAAAGCGGCAGCAGGAGCGCCAGCAGCGCGCCGAGAATCAGCCCCTGCAGCAAGTCCGACCACAGCCCAAACCCGCCCAGCAGCGGCAGGAAGAACACGCAAAGCCCACACAGCACCAGCGGCACAACGATGACCAAGAGTTTCCGCAAAAACATCACAATTCCTCCAGCAGACGCTTTTCCTTGTCGGTCAGTTCGGCGGATGCCAGCAAATCCGGGCGGTGCTGCTTCGTCGCGCGGAGGGACTCAATGCGCCGCCATGCCTTGATTTTCGCGTGGTCGCCGGACAGCAGCACGTCCGGCACTTCCATGCCGTTCAATTCGCGTGGGCGCGTGTACTGCGGATATTCCAGCAGCCCGTCGGAAAACGATTCCTCCTCCGGCGATTCGGCAGACCCCAGCACCCCCGGAATGAAACGCGCCACGCAGTCTGTCAGCACCATCGCCGCCAGTTCGCCGCCGGTGAGGATGTAGTCGCCGATGCTGATTTCCTCGTCAATGCAGGTGTCCAGCGCACGCTGGTCAACGCCCTCGTAGTGGCCGCAGAGCAGCACGAGTTCCTTCTCCTGCGCCAGCTCGCGGGCGACGGCAGTTGAAAGCGTTCGCCCGCGCGGGCCGAGATAAATGCGGCGACCTTGGAAATCATCGCCCGTCACGCTGTGCATCGCGTCCAGAATCGGCTGCGCCAGCATCACCATGCCCGCGCCGCCGCCGAAGGGGTAATCGTCCGTATTCTTATGCTTGCGGTCGGAGAAGGGACGGATATCCACACAGCGGATATCAAGGATGCCCTGCGCGCGCGCCCGCCCCAGAATGCTGGAATTCAGCACGCTCTCAAACATCTCCGGGAAGATGGTCAGAATGGTGATTTTCATCGCGGGCGCTTCACTCATTGTAGACGGCCACCTCGTCCAGTTTTTCGCGCACGACGCGGATGATGCGGTTCTGCACGTCCACCGCCGGGAAAACCGCTTTGAGCGCCGGTGCCATCCATTCGCCCTTGTCGGACTGGAAGACGTACACGTCCACCGCGCCGTGCTGGAGCACGTCCGTCAGCTTGCCGAGGGAGGCGCCGGTTTCATCCACCGCCGCGCAGCCGATCAGGTCGCTGATGTACACCTCGTCCTCAGCGAGGGAAAGGGCGTGTGCGCGGTCGATGTAGAGCTTCTGTCCGCGCAGTTTCTCCGCGTCGTCCATGGTTTTGCACTCGCCAAGGGTGACATACGCGAAGCCGTCGTGGACGCGGGAGCAGGAAGCCTTGATGGGCTGATAAGAAGCGCCGTCGTGGAGGTAGAGGGTTTTCCAGTCATGGAACGCCTCCAAATCGGCGGCGTAGGGCTTGATTTTGACTTCGCCGCGAACGCCCTGCGGCTTCAGGACTTCCCCAATCATCAGGTATTCGTTCATCTATAATAACCTTTCCACCAGAGGCGCTGCCTCTGGACTCCGCAAGGGGCTTTGCCCCTTGACCCTTTCGCGCGATTGAGTTGTGCGCGATTGCATACAGTGTTCGCGTGTTTATGCAGGGATAGTGTTAGCGAAACGTGAATTGCTGATTTGCCAGTTCAACAAAATCATCTGCTGAATCCCGCCATTGACCAGGATAATATCTGTGCGGCAACCGCACAATTCGACCATTTTCGTCAAGTTCACAATATGCAGACTGCTGTGTTTTTCTGGACTTTGAAGAATAGTAAAAAACTAAGAAATTATATTCATCGACTTTAACATACTTACCGCGAAATGTTTGACGAGCCAGCTTGCTTAAGTCACTTAATAAAACACCGTGCCACTTTTGACCAGACTGTTCCTGCTCAAAAATTACAAATTCTTCCGGCGTATAGCGCGCGGATCGCTCATCAATTTGAGAGTTAGATGAAGCAGAACCTGAAAGCATAGCACTTAAAAAATCCTTGAAAATCCCCATAAGCATACTCCCTCAAACGTAGTCTGCGACTGATGCAAACTTAAAGTGAAAAGAGGCGTGGAAACATCACTGCTCCCACGCCTACGTTCAGTTCTGAGCTTCGTCGTCTTCCGGCTTGTGAATTTCGACAAAAACAGGCTTGCTGTTCTTGGCAGTCGCAGCGGAGACCACCGTGCGGATGGCCTTCGCGATGCGTCCCTGCTTGCCGATGACCTTGCCCATGTCCTCTTCAGCCACGCTCAGCTCAAGAATGACGGCTTCCGGGCCTTCCGTTTCGCGGACGACGACCTGATCGGGATGATCGACCAGAGACTGCGCCACAAAGGTGAGCAATTCGCGCATAGGGCGTCCTTTCTGCCTGTCGGCTGTCAGATGCGGCAAAACCGCACCGATCCATCTTGCAGAGGGAGTCCCTTACTTCTCGATGACGCCGGTCTTCTTCAGCAGCACGCGCACGGTATCCGTGGGCTGAGCGCCGCAGGTAAGCCAGTACTTCGCGCGCTCGCCGTCCACCTTCACCTCAGCGGGGTGCACCATGGGATTGTAGTAGCCGATTTCTTCGATGAAACGGCCATCACGGGGAGAGTGGATGTCGGCAACGACGACACGGTAGAAGGGCTTCTTCTTCATACCCATTCTCTTCAGACGAATCTTCACGGACATTGGTTTGTTCCTCCTCAATATGTTCAGGAAAGTTATTTATATGGAAATCATATAAGCAATTTATATGATACCACGCAGTAGGGGAGTGCGCAGGCTTTACCGCATTCCGGGGAAGCGCATTCTCATGCGGCCTTTGCCCTTCATTTGCGTTACCTGCTTCATCATCTGCTTCGCCTGATCAAACTGGCGGATCAGCTGATTGACGTCCTGCACGGTCGTGCCGGAGCCGGCGGCGATGCGCTTGCGGCGGCTGGCGTTCAGGACACCGGGATTGCGGCGCTCTTTCGGCGTCATGGAGCGGATGATGGCTTCGGGCTTCTTCATGGCGTTTTCGTCCACGTCGATGTCCTTGCCGGACATGCCCGGCAGCATTTCCAGCATCGACTTGATGCCGCCCATCTTCTTCATGGACTGCATCTGGTCGAGGAAGTCATCCAGCGTCAAATCAGCGGTGCGGGCTTTCTTGGCGAGCTTCTCCGCGTCCTCCTGATCGAAGGCTTCGGAGGCTTTGTCAATCAGCGTCAGCACGTCGCCCATGCCCAGAATTCGGCTTGCCATGCGGTCAGGGTGGAAAGGCTCGATTTCCGAGAGCTTCTCGCCCGTGCCGCTGAACTTGATGGGCTTGCCTGTCACCGCGCGGACGGACAGCGCCGCGCCGCCGCGGGTGTCGCCGTCCAGCTTGGTCAGAATCACGCCGTCGATGTCCAGCTTCTCGTTAAAGGTCTGGGCGACGTTGACCGCGTCCTGACCCGTCATGGCATCGACCACCAGCAGGATTTCCTGCGGATGCACATTTTCCTTGATGCGGACGAGCTCGTCCATCAGCTCCTGGTCGATGTGCAGGCGGCCGGCGGTGTCGATAATCAGCACGTCGCGGCCCAGATACCGGGCACGTTCGACGGCTTCCAGCGCAGTCTTGACCGGGTCCTGCGTGCCGTGTTCATACACCGGCACATTGACCTGCTTGCCGACGACCTGCAGCTGGTTGATGGCGGCGGGGCGGTAGATGTCGCACGCGGCGAGCATCGGCTTTTTGCCCTGCTTTGCCAGATAGTTGGCGAGCTTGGCTGCCATCGTGGTTTTGCCCGCGCCCTGCAGGCCGCAGAGCATGTAGACCGTCAGCGGCCCGGACGACCATGTCAGGCGTGCGTTTTCGCCGCCCATCAGCTGGGTCATTTCCTCGTTGACGATTTTGATGACCTGCTGGGAGGCGCTCAGCGTGCCGGTGATTTCCGTGCCGACGCAGCGCGCCGTGACCTTCTTGATGAAGTCCTTGGCGACGGCGTAGTTGACGTCCGCTTCAAGCAGCGCCATGCGCACCTCGCGCATACCCTCCTTGACATTATCCTCCGTCAGCTTGCCTTTGCTGCTCAATTTGCGCAGCGCGCCCTGCAATTTCTCTGTCAAGCCCTCAAAGGCCATTGTTTTCCTCCTGATCAAAGCGAATCAGCGCGTCAATCATGCGTTCCGCGTCGTCGTAGCGGCCCTCGCGCATCATCGCCCGGCATTTTTCCAGCCCGTTCTCCACGCGCTGAAACCGGGCGGCAACATGGAGCTTTTCCTCCATCTCGAACATCTTCCGCGCCGCGCGGGTGAGCAGTTCATGCACGCCCTGACGGCTGATGCCGACCTCCTGCGCGATTTCCGTCAGCGACAGATCCTCCTCGCAGTGCAGGGTGAGCACCTGACGCTGCTTGTCGGTCAGCAATCCGCCATAGAACGCGGAAAGCCAATTCAGCTCGACTTTCTTGCTGATTTCGTCCTGTGCCATGTCAGCGCTCCTTGCTGTCAAGCATTTTCCGTTGACACCGATATATGATACACGATTTTGCCGCGCCTGTCAAGGGGTTTTGCCTGACAGCGCGAATTTTTCTGCGGACTTTTTCACGATTTTTCTGCGAATTGTAACATTCATGCTGCATTGCTTGACCTTTGGATGCGGCTGCTATATAATGAAAAGGAATAGACCACGATTTTGAACGAGGAGGTTTGCTGATGAAGAAGCAATTTCGCCGCGCAGGGGCGCTGATGCTGGCGCTGCTGATGCTGATGATGGCTGCCCCCGCCTTGGCGGAGGATGCGCCGAGTGCGGCAGACGGCACGCAGATAGAGGAGATTATCGGGGAAGAGCCGGCTGTGACGGAAGCCCCGACGGCGATTCCGACGGAGATCCCCACGGAAGCGCCGACAAATACGCCGAATCCGACGGGAATCCCCACCGAAGCGCCGACGGAAACGCCAATTCAGACCGAAATTCCCACGGAAGAACCGACGAATACGGCAATTCCGACGGAAATCCCCACTGAAACGCCGACGGAGACGCCGATTTCGACCGACGCTCCCACCGAAGCCCCGACCGCCACGCCGGACGAGGACGTGTTTGTGCCGGGACTGGCGACCCTCCGCAGCGGCGCGAAGCTCTACGCGAATCAGCAGCTGACGGGCGACGCGGACGTGACCGAAGTGTCCGGCACGGTCTACGCCGAGGCGCGCACGGACAGCAAACGCGCGGTGCGGATTGCTTTCTATGATGGGGTGATTGTGCGCACGGCGTGGGTCAAGACCAGCAGCACCGAAATGCTGACGGACGAGCAGACCGCTGCATATGACGCGATTCCCCGCAAGCCGGAGGACGACCTGATGGCGGCGCACGGGCACTTGCTTGCGCCGATTCCAGTGCATCCGGAGCAGAAGGAAACGCCCGCGCCGACGGAACAGCCGACGGAAGAACCGACCGCCACGCCGGAAGTCACCAATCCGCCGGAAGTGACGGACGCGCCGACGGACGTTCCGACCGAAGCCCCGACCGATGTTCCCGACGTGACGGATGCCCCGACGAATCCGCCGGAAGTGACGGACGCACCGACCGAAGTGCCGGAAATTACCGAGCAGCCGACCGCTGCGCCGGAAGTCACCAATCCGCCGGAAATCACCGAAAATCCGACCGAAGCGCCGACGGACGAAATCATTTCGGACTACACCCCCGTCCCCGCGACGGACGCGCCGACCGCTACCCCCGCCCCGACCGATGCGGAAGCCACCGAACTCCCAGAACCGACGATTTCCATCGCGCCGGATGAACTTGATGACCTCATCATTGGGCGTGCATTGGAGCAGCCGACGGGCATTTCCGCCTCCTACGAGCGCAGCGGCCACATTACCCTCAAGTGGACGGCGGTGGAGGGCGCGAATGCCTACGCCATCTACTACAAGCCCGCGTGGGGCAGCGAATATTCGCTCCTTGGGCAGAGCAGCGGCACAACCTATTCCACCACCACCCCGCGCATGGGCACGGTCTACTACTACCGCATTCAGGCGCTGTATGTCGTGGGCGGACAGCAGGTCAGTCAGGGCGCGCAGTCGATGTCCTTCCCGTATATCGCGCTGGGCGATGTCGTGATTGCCGACCCGCGCGGCAAGGATACCTCCACCATCCGCCTGAACTGGACGCCCGTTGCGGGCGCGACGCACTACGATGTTGCCATGTCCCTGCACGACGCGGACGACTACAAGATTGTCCGCACCGACCTCACGGGCAGCCTGTGCGACATCCGCGATATTTCCTTCAACGAGACGTATGACTTCCTCGTTATCCCCAAGCGCAAGCTCAACAGCGGCGATGTGATTACGGGTCTGCCGTCGAGCAACCGCATGGTCGGCAGCCCGATGGAAACGCCGTCGTTTACAGGCTACGAGTGGACGGAAACGGGCCTCAAGCTGACGTGGGACGCCATTCCCGGTGCGATGGGTTACGTCATCTACCGCCGCGGCTTCCACGAAACGGGCTATCACAAGCTGATGGTCTCCGAGGACACCGCGACCACCTACATCGACACCACGATGAAGCCCGGCGAAGTGTACTACTACTTCGTTTACTCCTTCCGCCTTGCCCAGCCGCAGGGATGGCGCTGCTTCTCGCTCAAGGGCGACATTGGCATGGGCGTCTGGCTGCCCAAGACAACCGGGCTGACGGCAGTGTCCGCGCAGGAAAACAGCGTCCGCATTTCGTGGGCGGCGACTGAGGGCGCGAACAAGTACGATGTATACATCTCCACCACACCCGGCGGCACGCCCAAGGCGAACGGGCGCGTCAGCAACGCCTACGGTTACCACAACAGCGCTGTGCTGGGCAGAACGTACTATTACCGCGTGCGCCCGGTGCGCATTTTCTCCAATGGCGATGTGAGCGTGGGCGACTGGTCGGACGAGCTGGCGTACACGCATCAGGAAGCCGTCGGCACATACCGCGCGCTGCTGATTGGCAACACCTATACCGGCGAATCGAACGAACTGCCCGGCTGCGACAACGATGTGGACGGGATGCGCACCATGCTCGGCCGCATGACCGCGACGCCGTACAGCGTGACGGTGAAGAAGAACATCCGCGCCGAAGAGATTCTCTCCAGCATTTCCTCGACGTTCGGGAATGCCAGCTACAACGACGTGTCGCTCTTCTACTACTCCGGCCACGGCGCGAACAGCGTCGGCGCGGACGGCAATCCGACAAGCTACCATGCCGCGCTGGTCGGTACGTTCCAGACGTATGTCTCGATTGCGCGCCTCAAAACTGAGCTGGACAAGATTCCCGGCAAGAAGGTCATCATCATCGACGCGTGCCACTCCGGGCAGTTCATTGCGCGCGACGGCACGGTGACGCAGGTATCGTCCTCCGCGTTCAACAGTCAGGTGGTCAACCTCTTCGCCAATGATGACCAGCTTTCCGGCGATGTCAGCCGCACAGCGGTCGTGCTGGCGGCGGACGGCAGCGAACTGCTCAGCGAGGAAGCACCAACCTTCATCGAACGTGCGGATGACACGAATTTCGCCAAGAGCGGCTATTACGTCATCACTGCCTGCCGCTCCGAGGAAAAGAGCGTCAGCACCGGCTACGACAGCAACGGTGACGGCAAAATCGACCGCTACTTTGGTCTGTTCACCTACGGCCTGTGCTACGGCAACGGCTGGAACCTCGCCCGAAATTCGGCGATTTCGTCCCTGAACGCCGACCTGAACAAGGACAGCAAGGTGACGCTTTACGAGGCGTACGTCTACGCAAAAGTGATGGCGCAGTCCCACAACCCGAACCAAACCGCCCAGATTTGGCCCGAAAACAGCGCGTTTGTGCTGTGGGGAAAATAATGTTTCTTCTCCGCTGGATTCAACATCCGGCGGAGTTTTTATGCAGGAAAACGCCGTCTGCGCGGCGAATTGTACGGTGCAAGAAAAGCGTGGAGGAGCAAAATCATGCTGATTCGCAATGCGACGCTGCAAATGAGCGCGACGGAGCGCGCCTGCATGGATGTGCGCGTGATGAACGGCTGCGTGTGGGAGATGGGCGCGGCGCTTGTGAAGGGGCTGTATGAAGCCGAAATCGACCTGCATGGCGACGTGCTGATGCCGGGGCGGATGCTGGAAACGCCCGTCCCTGCGGCGGACGAAAAGGCGCTTCGGCTGCTGTGCCGGAGGCTTTACCGCGAGGGCGTGCGGTATTTCGTGGCTGATTGCCCGGCGGATGCGCTCCTGCGCGTGCAGAATCGCCCGGAACGCCGCGGCGCGCTGCCCGTGACGGCACTGCCGAACCCCGAACCGCTCCGCTCCGGCACGGGAATGCCCCTGACGCGCTGGACGGCGGCGGGCGAATTTGTCGGCATGATGGACGAGCACAGCGGCGATTGAAAGGTATATTAAGATGAAAAAATCCCATCAAAATAGCGCCCTTTTCTGTGAAAGCGACCTCTATGCGCTGATGCAGCCGGACGTGCGGAAACTGCTGGCGCTGTCCGACGAGGTGGATTTCCCGGCGCTGCGGGGGCAGTTCCACGGGGAGAACCTGCCGGAAATCTATCGGCGATTATCCGAAATCGCGGGCGCTGACCTCATGCCGCTGTGTGAGACGGAACGGCAATTGCGGCAGAAAATGCGGATTCCGGCGGACGGCGAACAGCCGCTGAACCATCTGCAGAAACGGTTTTTGCGGGAAAATTACGCGCACCTGACGACCTTCACGGGCGCGTATGAAGCTGAGCGATTTCTGGGACTGCGCGCGATTCAGGCGATGCAGCTGCGAAACATGACGCCGGGGTATGCCGCGCTGGGGGCGTACCTGTTCAGTCAGGCGATGTGGCTGGCGTGGGAGACGCGGCAAAACGGCTATGCGCGGGTGAATTTTCTGGCGCGGGATGGATATTTCGTCAAGGTGGCTTTCGAGCGGCTGAATGAAGTGCTGCGCCTGCCGGTGGAGACGGGCTATGTGCGTATTTCGCGTCAGGCGGCGCTTCCCCTGCAATTTCCCAAAACAATTGACCTGCTGTCCCTGCCGCTGCTCATCGACATGACCGCCCACACGCCGGATTCACTGCTGACGCTTCTGCGTCCCATTGCGACGGAAAACGCGCGGGCGGCGCTGGCGGCGGAAATGCCGATGAATCAGCGGATGGATGCGCGAACGCAGTGGAACTTCGTGCGCATCTTCCGCGAAAAGGGGTATGACGCGGGCAAATATCAGCAGTACGCGCAGTATGCGAAAGCGTATTTGCTGCCGATGTTTGCGGGCAAATGCGCGACGTTCGATGTGGGGTACAATCTGCGGTCGGAAGCGGTGATTCAGCGGCTGACAGGGGCGGACATGACGGCGTACATCACCCACATTGACAGCGATTTGCCAATGCGCCGGGGCGTGCCGTTCCGGACGCTGTATGGCACGTCGCCGTATGTATCGTGGGTGGCGCGGGAGCAGTTTCTGCTGGAAAGAGGCGCAGCGACGATTGGCTACGACGCGCACGGCGCGGTGCTGGGGCAGGCGGACGTGCCGAGCAGCACGGTGCAGCAGATGCAGACGGACGCGATGCGGTTCGTTGCGGATATGGCGGATACGTTTGGGGTGCGGCTGATGGACATGCACTTCCGTCCGCAGGATGGCTGCGCGGCGTTTGAGCACTTTTTGCACACGGGGGCGATTCAGGCGGGTGCGGAGGTCGAAAACGCTTTTCTGGATGGTCAGGCGGGCGGCGACACGACGCGGGTGCAGTGGCGCCTGATGCAGACGGACGCGGAGCAGGCGCGTCATCCCTTGCCCAAGTGGATGCGAAAATTGCAGCGCGCGGCGATTCGGCTGGCGCATGACCCGCAATCCATCCGCCGGAAGTTATAACATTCTCATGAAATTCTCATGAAAATGCCCACTCGCTCCGCCGAAAATGACATTTCCTGCCCTTTACGAAAGGCGCGGGTTTGTGGTACAATAGGCGGGGATTACGACGAAAGGGGCTCCTTCCTTGAAGAAAAAGAAATGGGGCAGGATTCTCAGCATTGGCTTTATCCTCCTGTCGATGCTGATTGTGGTGCTGATTGCGTTCAACAACCCGGAGCTGATGAACGCATGGGACGTGCTTTTCACGCTGGACAAGCGGTGGCTGCTGCTGTGCCTGCTGGCGATGGTCGGCTATGTGTACGCCGAGGGCGCGGGGCTGTGCACCTTCCTGCGGATGGAGGGGTACAAAGTCAGCCTGAATACGGCGACGCATTTCTCCTTCGCGGGCATTTATTATGCGAATGTCACGCCCGGCTCGTCCGGTGGTCAGCCGATGCAGATTTACCTGATGAGCCAGCGCTCGATTCCCGCGGGCGTGGCCACATCGGCGCTGACGGCGCGGTATTTCTTCAATCAGCTGACATTGGTGGTGATGACGCTGCTGCTGTGGCTGAGCAACCGCGTGTATGTGGCGGAGCACTTGGGCAATGTCATCCCGCTGATTATCCTGGGCTGCGTGGTGAATTCCTTCTGTGTGCCGTCGATTCTGCTGGTGACGTTCCACCGCTCGTGGGTGGAGAAAATTGTGCAGTGGGGCATCCGCTTCCTGACGAAAATCCACATCTGCAAGAAGCCGGAGCAATGGCAGGCATCCGCCGAAACGACGATTGAGCATTTCCACGGTTCGCTGATGGATTTGGTGCATCACCCGATGCACCTGCTGGCGCAGCTTGTGATTTCGGTGGTGGAAATGTCGTGCCTGATGGTCGTGCCGCTGCTGGTGTACCGTGCCATGGGTCTGACCGGCACGCCGTGGTATCATGTGCTGACGGTTTCGTTCCTGCTGTTCGTGTCCGCCAGCTATACGCCGCTGCCGGGTGCGTCCGGCGCGCAGGAGGGCGGATTTCTCGTTTACTTCGGCAGCGTTTTTACCGGCGGCACGGTGTCCGTCGCGCTGCTGGTATGGCGGTTTATTACCTATTATTTGTGCCTGATTGTGGGCTGCGCGGACTCCATCTTCACCAGCCTGCGCAAGCGCGTGAAGCCGATTCGGCATGAGAAAAAGGGACAGACAAAGGAGCAATCATGAAACAGCAGGTGCATGGCAATGTGACCGGCGTGCGCGATACGCTGATAGAAGCGCTCGGTCAATTATACGATTATGAGGTGGATGAGGACACGTTCCTCCCGCGCGAGCTGATGCAGGTGCTGGCGCGCTTTACGGGCGTGCTGAACCGGGAAATCGCGGTGTACATTACGCGCGACGGCGAAGTGGTGGACGTGTCCATCGGCACTGATCGGGACGTGGAGCTGCGCGACTACCGCCTGCGCCGCAACACCCAGCGCCTGAGCTGCGTCCGCTGCATCCACACCCACCCCAATGGCGACGGTCGCCTTTCCGACGTGGATTTGTCGGCGCTGCGGTCGTTCCGCTACGACGCAATGGTCGCCATCGGCTGCCTGAAGGGCGAGCCGACGTTTGTGCAGAGCGCGTTTTTGGTGGAAAAGCAGAATCTGCTGATGGACGAGCCCGTCCGCTGGTACAAGACGCCCGATGGCGACTGGATGCGGCAAATCACCGAGAGTGACCGCATTGTCGGCTGGGAGGCGGACGAGAAGGGCACGCACGTCAAGGAGCGCGCCGTGCTGATGGGCATCGAGAGCATGGAATCGCTGGATGAGCTGGCGCGCCTGGCGGACACCGCCGGGGCGGAGGTCGTGGGGCAATTCCTGCAAAAGAAGGATAAGCCGGATACGGCGCTGTTCATCGGGCGCGGGCGCGCGGATGAATTGTGTCGGCAGTGTCAGGCGCTGGAAGCTGATTTGTGCATTTTTGACGAGGAACTGACGGGCATTCAGGCGCGCAATCTGGAGGAGATTCTGCGCGTGAAGGTCGTTGACCGAACGACGCTGATCCTGGACATTTTCGCCCAGCGCGCATCGTCCGCCGAGGGCAAACTGCAAGTCGAGCTGGCGCAGCTGCAATACCAGTCCAGCCGCCTGATTGGGCAGGGCTTGGTGCTGTCGCGGCTGGCAGGCGGCATCGGCACGCGCGGGCCGGGCGAATCAAAGCTGGAAATGAACCGCCGCCACATCCGCGAGCGCATGACGGAACTCCGCCGCCGCTTGGATGCGGTGGAGAAGCAGCGCGAACTGCGCCGCAAGAGCCGCGAGAAGAACGAAATCCCCGTCGTCGCGCTGGTCGGCTACACCAACGCGGGCAAATCGACACTGCTGAACCAGATGACGGGCAGCGATGTGTATGTGCAAGACCAACTGTTCGCGACGCTGGACGCGGTCAGCCGCCGCATCGAGACGGCGGAGCACACACCGTTCCTGCTGGTGGATACGGTTGGGTTCATCCGCAAGCTGCCCCACGCGCTGGTCAGTGCGTTCCGCTCGACGCTGGAAGAAGCTGTGCTGGCGGATGTGCTGGTCATCGTCAACGACGGCGCATCGGAGGAAATCATGCAGCAGCACGACACGGTGGTGCAGGTGCTGTCCGACCTTGGCGCGACGGAGCAGCCGCGCATTGAGGTCATCAACAAGTGCGACCTGTACACCGACGAGGCGGGCGCGCCGATGCTGATTCCGGGCGCGGTGCGGTTGAGCGCAAAAACGGGCGAGGGCATCGCGGAGCTGCACGCGCGCATTGCGGAGCAGCTGCAAAAGACCTACGCGCCCGTAACGTTCGTGCTGCCGTTTGACCGCTTCGGCTTGGTGGGGCAGATTCGCCCGCTGGGCAGGGTGGTCAATGAGGAATACACGGATACGGGGCTTGAACTGACGGTGGTGCTGGCGAATGCCGACCGCGACCGCTTGGTGAGCAAGTATGGGAAGGAAATCTTGAAGGGGTAACGACCTCATCCGACTTCGCTTCGCTCAGCCACCTTCCCCAGTGGGGAAGGTTTGGGGGCGCCTCTCCTTGCCTTCCCCTCTGGGGAAGGTGTCGCCGCAGCGACGGATGAGGTCGTCTCCCCCAATAAACACGCGGGCATAGTTCGAAAGTGTCACCAACTCAATCGCGCGAAAGGGTCAAGGGACAATGTCCCTTGCGGAGTCCAGAGGCAGCGCCTCTGGCGCCTCCCCACGAAAGGAAGTTGCAATTCATGCAGAAGGCAAAAGTACGGGAAAATGTGAAGGAATACGCATTGCTGACGCTCGGCACGGTGATTATGACGCTGGGCATCTACTTCTTCAAGTTCCCGAACCATTTTTCCACCGGCGGCGTCAGCGGTATGGCGGTCATTTTGAGCCATTATATTCCGAATTTCACCAATGGCGATTTCGTCATGATGATCAACGTTCTGCTGCTCATCGTCGGCTACATTGTGCTCGGCAAGGGCTTCGGCGGACGCACGACGTATGTCAGCCTGCTGATGTCGGGTCTGACGTGGGGGCTGGAGCGCATCATTCCGATGAACGCGCCGATGACCTCCCAGCCCCTCATGGAGCTGATTTTCGCTGTCAGCCTGCCCGCGGTCGGCTCGGCGATTCTCTTCAACCTCGACGCGTCCTCCGGCGGCACGGACATTGTCGCCATGATTCTGCGCAAGTACACCAGCCTCAACATCGGGCGCGCGCTGATGTGCAGCGACCTCATCATCACCCTGATGGCGTGCGTCGCGTTCGGTATGGAAACCGGGTTGTTCTGCATCCTCGGTCTGGTGATAAAGAGCCTGCTGGTGGACATGGTGCTGGAAAACATCAACACGCATAAATACTTCCATATTATCACGACCAAACCGCGCGAAATCGAGCAGTATATTACGAACGTGCTCAAGCGCGGCGCGACCGAACTGCACGGCGAAGGCGCGTACACGCACGAGGGCCGCACGGTGCTGATGACGGTGATGAAGCGCCACGAGGCGATTATGCTGCGCAAGTACGTCAAGATGGTTGACCCCCACGCGTTCGTGCTGATTATGAACACGGGCGAAATCATCGGCAAGGGCTTCCGCGGCACGAACTAAGGGAGAAGCATCATGGAACACATTACGAGCCTGAAAAACCCGAAAGTCGCCGCGTGGAAGGCGCTCAAAGACCGCAAGGGCCGCCGGGAAAGCGGCTGCTTTCTGGTGGAGGGGCGCAAGATGGTGGAAGAAGCCCTTGCTTCCGCGTTTGACGTGGAAACAGTGCTGGTGCAGGAGGGCATGGAACTCCCCGACGGGCTGACCATGCCGGTTTACGAGCTGCCGGCGCATGTGCTGGCGGCGGTCTGCGACACCAAAACGCCGCAGGGCATCGCCGCCGTCGTGCGGATGAAGGAGCAAAGCGCGCTGGGGAAGCACATCGTCGTCCTCGACGGCGTGCAGGACCCCGGCAACGTCGGCACGATTATCCGCACGGCGGATGCGGCGGGGCTGGACGGCGTGCTGCTCTCGACTCAGTGCGCGGATGTGTTCAGCCCGAAGGTGCTGCGCGCGACGATGGGCAGCATCTTCCGCATGAACCTGCGCACGACGGACGATTTGCCCGGCGAACTGACGAAGCTGCGCGAAAAGGGGTACAGCATCCTGTCCTCGCAGTTAGACGGTACGCCGTTCTATGAGCGGCAAGGCGTAGCGGAACGCTTTGCCCTCATCATCGGCAACGAGGGCAACGGCGTGAGCGAACAAGTGCAGCAGACCGCGACGCACCGGGTTCGCCTGCCCATGCGCGGCGGCGCGGAGAGCCTGAATGCCGCGATTGCCGCCGCCATCATGATGTACGAGCTGATGCGGTGATTTTTCCCAGATTGGATATTGACAGAACAACGACCCGATGATATAATGACACTCCCGATGTGCGAAAAAGCACGACATCTGCCAAAATAGTGAGCAGCGCTGTCCGATTCCCGCGAAGAAAAACGCGGCAGGACGGCGCTGCTTTTTTGGTGTCGGCAAAAAAATTGACGTGCGCGCATCCAAAGGAGGCAAGGCATGGAACAGCAGGGGATAAATCCGCCTTTCATCGTGACAGACGGGCTGACAAAGACCTACATCCGGCGGGAGAAACCGGAGCATGGCGGCATCACGCGCCTGTGGCGGCGGGAGACGCGCGAGGTGCAGGCGCTCAGGGACGTATCCTTCCGCATTGGGCGCGGGGAACTCGTCGGGCTGATTGGGCCGAACGGCGCGGGCAAAAGCACGCTCGTCAAGCTGATGACGGGCATCCTGACGCCGACGAGCGGCAGCTGCACGGTGGATGGGCGCACGCCGTGGGCAGAGCGGAAGGCACATGTGCGCAGCCTCGGCGCAGTGTTCGGGCAGCGGATGCAGCTCTGGTGGGACGTGCCGATTCGCGATTCGTTCGACCTCCTGCGCGACATTTACAGCATTGACGAGGGGCGCTATCGGCATCGGCTGGATGAATTGACGGCGGCGCTGGACTTGGGGGACATCATGCAGTCGCCGCTGCGGCAATTGTCGCTGGGGCAGCGGATGCGCGCGGAGCTGTGCGGGTCGCTGCTGCATGAGCCGGAACTGCTGTTCCTCGATGAGCCGACCATTGGGCTGGACGCAGTGAGCAAATTGAAGCTGCGGGAGTTCCTGCGGGTGGAAAACGAGACGCGCCGGACGACGATTTTGCTGACGACGCACGACATGGAGGACATGCGCGCGCTGTGCAGCCGGGTGATGGTGCTGGGACACGGGCAGCTGCTCTATGACGGCACGCTGACGAACCTGCTGCACCGCTACGACACCGCGCACACGCTGACCGTCACCTACGACGGCGCGGCGGATGCGTCGAAGCTGCCGCAGGGTGCAGTGCAGGACGGCGGCACATGGCGAATCGTCCTGCAAAAAGATGGCGATTTGTCCGAAACCATGCGGCAGGTGATGGCGGCAGGGAAAATGCACGAAATGGCGATTGAGGAACAGAACGTGGATGAGCTGATTGCGCGGATGTACCGGGAGATGGCGCTATGAAGACGTGGATTGCATCGTGGAAGCCGTATTTCTCCCTCTACCGGCTCAAAGCTATGCAGGAGACGCAGTACCGCGCGGCGGCGCTGGGCGGGCTGGTGACGCAGGCGTTCTTCGGGTTGCTGTATGTGTTCCTGTACACGGCGCTGTTCCGGGGGGAAGATCAAGCGGAACTGGCGGAAACCATCACCTATGTGTGGCTTCAGCAGATGTTTTTCCGCGTATTGCTGATGAACGACACGGAGCTGATACAGCAGGTGATGACGGGTGGGCTGGCGTATGCGGTGCTTCGCCCGGTCGATCAGTATCGCTTCGCGTTCGTGCGGAACATGGCGCAGCGGCATGTGAATGCGCTGATGCGGCTTGTGCCGATGATTGCGCTGCAATTCCTGCTGCCGACCGCGTGGCGGATGCAGCCGCCGGAAAGCCTGCTCGCGCTGATGCAGGCATTCGTATCGCTGCTCATCGGCGTGACGAACCTGTGCGCGATTGCGGGCATTTCAGGCGCTATCCTGATGCAGACGATGGACAACCGCGGCATCAACGCCATCATCACCTTCATCAGCAACGCCTTCGCGGGCAACATCATCCCCCTGACGCTCTTCCCGGACAGCGTGCAGGCGATCATCCGCTATCAGCCGTTCGCGCAGTCGCTTGATGCGCCGATTCGCATGTATCTGCACGCGCAGGCGGCGGGGGAGTGGGCACTGAACATCGGCGTGCAGCTGCTTTGGCTGATGCTGCTGGTCGCCCTTGGGCGCAGAATGTGGCGGCATCAGCTGAATCAGCTCACGATTCAGGGAGGGTGAAGCGAGATGAAGTATGTGTTTCATGCCCTGCGGATGCAGTGGCGGTGCGCGACGCAGTACCGCGCGTCGTTCTGGATGCAGACGCTGGCGCAGCTGGTGATGTCCGGCAGTGAATTGATGGCGGTGTTGGTGCTGCTGGGGCGGTTCACGTCGGTTGGGCAGTGGTCGGGGAGCGAAATCATGTTTTTCTTCGGCATGATGCAGATGACGTTCGCCATCACGGAGTGTGTCGGGCGTGGGCTAACAGCGTTTTCGCGGGTCGTGCAGGGCGGTGAGTTCGACCAGATTCTCCTGCGTCCACGGAATCTGCTTCTTCAGGTGCTGTGCAGCAGCACTGACCCGCGGCGGCTGAGCACGGCGGTGCTGGGGATTGTGTTGATGTGGCTTTCGGTCACGCAGCTGGGCATTCCGTGGACGCTGGGGAGCACGGTGCTGCTGCTGATTTCCGTCGCGGGGACGGTGCTGATGCTGCTTGGGCTGTTTCTGGTGGAAGCGACGCTGTGCTTTCTGTCCGTGCAGTCCATTGAGGCGGTGAATATCCTGACCTACGGCGGGCGAACGGCGTGCGAGTATCCGGTGGATATTTACCCGCGCCCGATTCGGCTGCTGTTCATGTATGTCGCGCCGTTTGGGCTGTGTATGCACGTTCCGGTGAGTGCGCTGCTGCATCACCCGATGGTGGATTGGCCTGCATGGACGGCGTACCTTGCGCCGCTGGCAGGGGCGATGTTCTTTCTGCTGATGGCGCTGGTGTGGCGGAAGGTCGGGGTCAAGCGGTACTGCTCGACGGGGTCGTGAGAGCAGGGAAATTTGGGGCGGCTTTCCGTTCCTCATCGCTCATTGCTAAGGCACCACCGCACAATTCGGCGGCGCGTCTGTCGATGTCTTTTCCGCCATCTGCGGCATGCAAATTCCTCGATTTACCGCCAGTAAACCTTCGAAATTTGCATTTGCATCTGACGAAAAATCCATTCGCCAGCCGACCACCTCATTTGTGCGGTGTTACCCTAATTCTCTTCGCTTTATCATCAATTTCTCATCTTTATTGGTTGCTTTTTTGCGTAAAGTAGGGTACAATGTTCATGGTGAGTTCATTTTTTCGCCTTCACCGTTCATTCATCCACATTCATACCCGATTCATTCAGGAGGCAGCCATGCAAAATTACGTTTTCATGACAGACAGCGACAGCGACCTGCCGCTGGAACTCAAACAGCAGTACGACATTCCTGTCGTCTACATGCCTTACTCCCTGGATGGCAAAGAGTACTTCGACGACCTCGGCCAGTCGCTGAACCATAAGTCCTTCTACGACAAGATGCGCGCAGGCAGTCAGCCGACGACCTCCGCGCTCAACGAGACGGTCTACATGGAGTACTTCGAGCCGATTCTCTCTTCCGGGCGCGACTTGCTCTTCGTCGCCTTCTCCAGCCAGCTCAGCGCGACCATTCAGGCGATTTACGCCGCACGCGAGGAACTGCTGAAGCAGTATCCGGAACGCAAGTTCATCGTGGTGGACACGCTGTCCATCTCCGCGCCGCAGACGATTCTCGTCCTCAAGGCGCATGAAATGTACCGCGCGGGCAAACCGATGGAAGAAGTCGCCCAGTGGCTGGAGGACAACAAGCTCCGCGCACAGGCGTGGTTCACAGTGGATGACCTGAAGTACCTCCAGCGCGGCGGACGCATCTCCGCGACAGCGGCGGCACTCGGCACGCTGCTGGACTTGAAGCCCATCCTGACCGAAACGCTCGAAGGCAAGCTTGCCGCCGCGGGCAAAGTGCGCGGCCGCCGCAAGGCGATGAGCTACATCCTTGAGAAGGCGGTGGAGAACGTCGCCGATCAGAAGGAAGCCATGGGCATCATCCTGCACGCCGACGCGATGGACGATGCCCAGAAGCTGCGCCAAATGCTGGTGGAGAAGCTGCCGGAGATGGATATCCGCATCTACCCCGTCGGCCCCGTCATCGGCACGCACGCCGGCCCCGGTACGATTGCGTTCTGCTTCCTCGGCAAAAAGCGCGAAATTTGATTTATCCGCCGTCTGTTCTACGCGAACAGGCGGCAATCTTTATATTTGAAAGAAAAATTTCGCAGCGCCCCAGCACTGCGGAAACAGATGCGTATGAGGTCTTTTTCAGCAAAATCAACTGTTTTGCCGAATCTGGGCGAAGGAATTGCATTTTCTCCATATTTATGCTATAATAAGAATGTCACATTTTATTTTGCGGAAAGGAGTGGTGGCATCGTATGGATCAGCCTCCTTGTAGTCCGATACCCCGCAAGCCGTCATTCCCGGTACGCAGGGGTTTTTGAAAGAAAGGAATGCTTGATTTTCCATGACGCCTGAACTATATGGCACTGTTGTGATTCTGGTTGTGCTGGTGATGCTGTCGGCGTTTTTCTCTGCCTCGGAAACGGCGTTTACCTCTGCCAACCGCGTCAAACTCAAGACGATGGCGCAGGGCGGCAACAAGCGCGCGCAGATAGCGCTGAATTTGGCGGAGGATTATGACCGCTTGCTCAGCACCATCCTCGTGGGCAACAACGTGGTCAACATCGGCGCTTCGTCCATGGCGACGGGGCTGTTTCTTGCGCTGCTAAGCGGCAATCAGTCTGCTGCGACAACGGTTTCGACGATCGTGATGACGATTGTCGTGCTGATTTTCGGCGAAATCAGCCCGAAAGCGATTGCCAAGGAGAACCCGGAGACGGTTGCCGTTGCGTTTGCACCTGTGCTGCTGGTGCTGCGGACGATTGTTACGCCGATTAACGCCCTGTTTGTGCAGTGGAAGAAGCTGCTGGCAAAGCTGTTCAAGCCCGCGCACACGGAAAGCTTTGTTGAGGCGGAAATCATGACGATGGTGGATGAGGCACAGAACGACGGTGATATAGATGAACATGAGGGAGAACTGATTCGCTCCGTCATCGAGTTCAACGACGACCGCGACGTGCTGAACATCATGACGCCGCGTGTGGACGTGACGGCGCTGGAAGACACCGCGACGATGGAAGAAGCCGCGAATCTCCTGCGCGAAACGGGGTATACCCGCGTCCCGGTCTACCACGAGGACATGGATCACATCGTTGGCATCCTCAATGAAAAGGATTTTTATGCCTGTCAGCATGAGGGCGTGGATAGTATCGTGGACATTATGAAACCGCCGGTTTATGCTCCTGCGACGCTGAAGCTCTCCAAGCTGCTGAAGCTGTTCCAGACGCAGAAGACGCATATGCTGATTGTGCTGGATGAATTTGGCGGAACTGAAGGCATCGTCACGATGGAGGATGTGCTGGAAGAACTCGTCGGCGAAATCTACGATGAGCACGACGATGTGTCCGAGGAAAGCGTCGAGATGGCAGACGGCTCGCGCGTGATCGAGGGCGGCATGGAACTGACCGAACTGCTGGAAGGCATGGGCCTGAAGGACACCTTCAACGCCGAAACCGTCGGCGGCTGGGTGAGCGAAATCATGGGCTGCATCCCGTTCGTCGGTGCGCGCTTTGAGACGGACCACCTCCGCGGCATGGTCACGCGCATGGAAAAGCGCCGCGTAACGCAAGTCCGCATCTGGCGCAAAGAGGACACGGACGGGCATACTGCCCAGGCGTGATTTCCCCCCGCTGCGGCAAAATCATTATTCAGGCGGAAATATCAATCAGAAAAAAGGAGCCCACCACCATGGCAACCACCAAAAAAGATAAGAAGCAGAAGTCTGACAAGCGCCAGCTTGCCATCAGCATTACCTGCATCGTCATTGTCGCAGCCATGCTGCTGACCTCCCTGATCACTCTGCTGCCCATTTATAACTGACGGAAAGGCATCACATGAAGAAAGACCATCGCGGCATATCGCTGGGAACATATGTCATGCTTGGCGTGACGGGCGCGGTGCTGCTGGGCTGCTTCTTGATTCTGCCCGGTCTGCTGGGGCAGGCGCGCGGCACGGTGGATGTCCGGCAGGTGCTGTCCATCTTCCAAACCGACGGAATGCCCTCGCTCACGCTGAGCGATATTCCCATTACCCGCGGCGATTCCACTGGCAATCTGCCCGCGCCGGAACCCACGCAGCCGCCCGCTGAAACCGCCGCGCCTACCATTCCGTCCGCCACCCAAGCCCCCAAGCAGGGCGGCACGGTCACCCTTACCCTCGGCGGCACGGTCGATATGGATGATGCGGTGCGCAAAGCGGGCTACTACTCTGACTCGCAGAAGTACGATTTCACGGAGATGCTTGCTCTCCTGCGGAGCGAAATGACGGGCGATATCACGTTCCTGACGCTGGAGAACCTGATTCAGCCGGACGTGAAAGTCTCCGCGCTGAACGCTCCCGACGCCGCGGCGGAACTGCTCCGCACCACCGGCGTGAACCTCGTTGCCATCGGCTTCCCGAAGGTGTATGATAAGGGCGCGGATGGCGTTCGGACGACGCTGGAAGCCCTGCATGACCGCAATTTGCTGACCATCGGCGCGTACAACACGCAGGAGGAAGCAAGCGCCATCTGCATCCGGACGCTGGACAACGTGCCCGTCGCGTTCCTGCACTACACCGAAGCGCTGAGCGGAACGGGCAAGAAAGCGATGAAGTCCTCCGGGGCATCCTATGCTGTCCCGCTGGCGAATGCGGAAACGATTTCCGCTGATATTCGCCGTGCACGCGAGCAGGGGGCAGCGGTGGTCGTCGTATCGCTGAATTGGGGAACATCCGGCACGTCGAAGCCGACGAATGCGCAGCGGAAATTAGCGCAGGCGATTGCCGACGCGGGTGCGGATGTCATTGTTGGCGCGGGGACGCGCGTCGTGCAGCCGGTGACATGGCTGACGCACAAGAATGCGGATGGTACGGCAGCGCAGACGCTGTGTGCGTGGTCGCTGGGCAGCCTGCTGAACGAATCGCGGAAGGACGGAAACGTTGCTGGAATGCTGCTGCAATTGCAGATTTCGTGGGACGGGCAGAACATCAGCTTTGGGCAAGTCAGCTATACGCCGACGTACATTTGGCGGCAGAAGGTGGATGGCGCGTATCAATATCGGGTAGTTGCGAGCGACCAGAGCGCGCCGAGTGGTATGTCGGAGGAACAGCAGGGATATATGGCGAAGGCACTGCGGACGATTCAAAACGCGCTGGCGGATTCGCCAATAACGATTCGGATAAAGTAAAAAGATAAACACGCGGAACCAGTAAGGGAAGAGCGCTCAACTCAATCGCGCGAAGGGGTCAAGGGGCAATGCCCCTTGCGGAGTCCAGAGGCGGTGCCTCTGGTGGGGTTTGGGGCAACGCCCCAACTGTTCCACGGGCGACCAATTCAAAGGACGAAGTCAACAAGGGCGCAGGCAGCGAAGCGTCCCTGCCAGTAACTTTGCGCTTCCTCAGAAGCGCCCCCAAGCCGCTTTACCTACCACTTGCATATTGTCGCGCCGATGGGCGCGACCGACCAGTATCGAGAGAAGTTTTTTCTTGCTGCTGGTCTTTTTTGTTGCAGGGGGACGCGCCTGCGGGTGCGACAAGGGGGCAATGGAAACAGACGAAGTCTGCGGTCGCCCCCTTGACCCCTTCGCAGTGCGCTCCCATGTTTATTGTTTTTTTCGTTGCAGGGAGGAACGAAAGGTACACTAAATTATAGTAATGATAAAAGCCAACTATGTGGGCGTACAGCCGAAGGAGTCCAGAGGGCGATCGGAAAGCCCTCTGGAACTATGCCAATGACCCGTTTAGAAAAGAAGTCAACCCTGCTTACCTGAAAATCCAGACATCAAAAAGCACCGCCCTGCCCGACCATCAACGCCGGACAAGGCGGTGCATTCATGCACCATTACAGATTGTTTACGAGGTCGTACAGATCGCGGCGGAAGTGCTTCTCCACCTTCAGCGCGTCCGCGATGGGCATGTTGAAAACCTTGCCCTGCCGCACGCCGATGACCTGATTGGAGATGCCGTCGCGCAGCAGACGAACCGCGAGGTTGCCCGCTTCAAAGGCGAAGGCGCTGTCCTTGGCAACCGGCAGCGCGCCGCGCTGGGTGTAGCCGACAACCGTCGAACGCGCTTCCACCATGCCGCACATCCGCTTCATGATGGAGGCGAAACGCATGGCGCTCATGGGTTCACCCTCGAAGCACTGCTTGCCGTGGCTGGTCAGGAAGCCGTACATGTCAAAGGGCGCCATGGATTCCCAGCAGCCCTCCGCCAGCACGATGGTCGAGCGGTAGTTGCCCTTGGCAATCTGCTTGTTCAGGCGGGACGCCACTTCTTCCACGCTCCACGGCACTTCCGGCACAACCACGATTTCCGAGCCCGTGGCGCAGGCGGCTTTCAGGGCGATGTCACCGCAGTGGCGGCCCATGCACTCCACCACATGCGGGCGGTCGTGGGAGCGGCTGGTGGCGCGGATGGCGCGGATGGCTTCGGTGCAGACCTGCACAGCTGTCTCGTAGCCCAGCGTCATCTCGGTGTAGGCAAGGTCGTTGTCAATCGTGCCGGGGATGCCGATGCAGGGGATGCCCAGCTCGCAAAGTCGCATTGCGCCCTGGAAGGATCCGTCGCCGCCGATGACAACCAAACCGTCGATTTCCATCGCCTTCAGCGTCTGCACGGCGATTTCGCGCCACTTGGGGTCTTTGAACTCCTCGCAGCGCGCGGTGCGCAGATAAGTGCCGGGCTGGTCGGCAATATCCAGCACGGTGTCCAGATACAGCTCCTGCAGGTCATCCTTGATGCTGGTGGACTTGCGCAGCAGACCGTTGTAGCCGTGCTTGATGCCAATCAGGGGCATACCATAAGCCGCAGCACTGCGGGCAATGGACATAACGGCTGCATTCATGCCCGGCGCGTCGCCGCCGGAAGTCAAGACGCCGATTTTTCTCATCATGGGAACATTCCACTCCTTTTCAGAAGGTTATGATGGCGGACAAGCCCGGCGAATCCGGAAATTGCCCTGCGAAACGGTACGCGGAATGCGTGGCCGTATGCTTTCATCCTGCATTATACCACAATTGATAGGAAAAAGACAAGCCGTGCAAACGCTTACATCAAACGTTTTCGGACGAAATTTCACGAAAAGGCGACGAACCTTCCAGAAATAGGATTGGGAAATGTGCAACTGTCCTTGACAGACCGGATTGCCCGTGATATGATGAAAAAAACGAGGAAAGGCGGCGAGCAGGCAGAATGGGCAGGGACGAGCGGCAGCTGCGTCGGATGCGCGGCGAAGCGCTGTCCCGATTGCTGCAGTGGCTGACGTACGGTGGCTGTCTGGTGATTTTTTACGCGCTGATGGCGATTCCGAACTGGCCGCTGCGGAATCTGTCGCGCACGAGCGCAACGACGCTGGTGACATGGGTCGCCATGGGCGCGGCGATGCTGGCGGTGTTCGGGCGCATGACGGTGCGGCGCGGGAAGCATCAGCAGCAGGCGGCAGGGCAGTGCATGGGCGTGCTCATCACGGACGCGGTGACGTATTTGCAATTGCAGATTATGAACGTCAACCCCAATAACCGCACGCACCTGACGCTCTTCAGGGCGGATTTCGCGTATCTGCTGATTGCTGCCGCGCTGCAGATGGCGCTCGTGCTGCTGGCAATGTCCTTCGGTGCGCGCGTGCTGCCGAAATTACAGAAACCTACGCGGCTGCTGCTGATTACCGAGGCGGATGCGGACGAAATTCGGCAGAAGCTGGCGAAGGAGCGCACCTTCGGGCAGCTGAATGATGTTTGCAGCTGGCAAGCGGCGGAATTGCCCGCGTTTTTGGCGCAGAACGATGCAGTGCTCATTGCATCGGATGTGCCGGATGAAAACCGGATGGCGCTGATGAAGGCGTGCTATGCGCTGAAGCGGACGGTGCTGGTCAGCCCGCGCGTGCAGGAAATCATGCTGTCCAGTGCGAATCAGGTGATACTGGATGATGCGCCGCTGCTGGAAATGCGCGCGGACGGCATGACACTGGGGCAGAAAATCATCAAGCGTGGGGCGGATATTGTGCTGTCGGCGCTGGCGCTGCTGGTGCTTAGCCCGCTGATGCTGCTGATTGCGCTCGCGATTCGCGTGGAGGACGGCGGAAACGTCATCTTCCGGCAGAAGCGGCTGACGGCGGACGGAAAGACCTTCACCATCTGCAAATTCCGCACGATGCGGCGGGGCAGCGGGGGCGCGTCCGCACGGGACGCGGATGACCGCGTGACGCATGTCGGGCGTTTCCTGCGCCGGTGGCGGCTGGATGAGCTGCCGCAGTTCTGGAACATTCTGCGCGGGGATATGTCGCTGGTCGGCCCGCGCCCGGAAATGCTGGAAAACATCACACGCTATAAGCGTGACCTGCCGGAATTCCAGTTCCGGGAACGCATGAAGGCGGGTTTGACCGGCTATGCGCAGATTGAAGGGCGCTACAATACCTCGCCGGAGGATAAACTCGCGCTCGACCTATTCTACATCGAGGGGTTCTCTCTCTGGACGGACATGAAGCTGCTTCTGCGGACAGTGACGGTCTTTTTCCGCCCTGACGCGACGCAAGGATTTCCGCCGGAGGATTCATCATTCATTCCCAATCACGACAAAACACAGGAGGAAGAGCAATGAAAACGACGCTTTTGATTATGGCAGCAGGACTGGGCAGCCGTTACGGCGGCAACAAGCAGATTGACCACATCGGCCCGCACGGCGAAATTCTGCTGGAGTATTCCATCTATGACGCAATGGCGGCAGGGTTTGATAAGGTGGTTTTCGTCATCAAGCGCAGCATGGCGGACACCTTCCGCGAGCTGATTGGTGACAAGATTGCCAAGAAGGTCGAAGTGGCATACGCCTATCAGGAATATGATTCCCTGCCGGACGGCTTTGTTCCGCCGGAAGGGCGCACGAAGCCCTATGGCACGGTTCATGCCGTGCTGGTGGCGAAAGACCTGATTCACGAGCCGTTCGCCGTCATCAACGCCGACGACTACTACGGCAAGGACGCTTTCGCGACGATGGCGAAAAGCCTGAAGGAAATGCAGGGCAAGACGAACGTCGCGTCGATGGTGGCATACCGCTTGAAGAACACCGTGTCCGAGAACGGGCATGTGACCCGCGGCGTCTGCGCACGCGACGACAAGAATCATCTGGTGAAGGTGCAGGAGACGTACAAGATTAAGCCCTTCCCGGACGGCACGATTCGCGACGTGAACTTCCGCGAAGAGGGGGATATCCTCGATCCGGAAGCGCTGGTTTCGATGAACTTCTGGGGGCTGACCCCGTGGTTCTTTGGCGTCGCGGCGCGTGATTTCGCTGCCTTCCTCCGCGCCGATAACGGCGATCCGATGAAGAAGGAGTTCGTCCTGCCGACCGAAATTGACGCGCTGATGCACTCCGACGGTCTGACGGTGGATGTGCTGAGCACGGACGCAGTGTGGTTCGGCGTGACGTATCGCGAGGACAAGCCGTATGTCATGGGCGAACTGAAGAAGCTGCATGACGCGGGGCAGTACCCCGAATCCCTGTAATTTTGCAGAAAAGCGCCGTAAGCACTTGCCTACGGCGCGTTTTTGTCGTACAATAGGGATGGGGGACAGTCTGTCCCTATCAGAAGGAAAGAGGAGAGCGATTCCCATGAAGATTTTGCTGACCGGCGGTGCCGGATTTATCGCGACGCACACCTGTGTGGAACTGATGGCAGCAGGGCACGATGTGGTTCTTGTTGATAATTATGTAAATTCTCAGCCCGAAGCGCTGCGCCGCGTGGCGGAAATCGCGGGCCGCCCGGTGAAGGCGTATGAAGCCGATGTATGCGATCGCGCCGCAATGGACAAGATTTTCAGTGAGAACCGCTTTGATGCCGTGATTCACTTCGCGGGGCTCAAGGCCGTGGGCGAATCCGTCCACAAGCCGTTGGAATACTACCGCAACAACCTTGACTCCACCCTGACGCTGTGCGAAACCATGCGCCGCCATGGCTGCAAGCGCATTGTGTTCTCGTCCTCTGCGACGGTCTACGGCGTGCCGGACGAAGTGCCGCTGCGGGAGGATATGTTCTGCAAGGGCTGCACGAATCCCTACGGCTGGACGAAGTACATGATTGAGAAAATCCTGCAGGGCATTGTAACCGCTGATCCGGAATGGTCGGTGGTGCTGCTGCGCTACTTTAACCCCATCGGCGCGCACGAATCCGGACGCATGGGCGAAAATCCCAACGGCATTCCGAACAACCTGATGCCCTACATCACCAAGGTCGCCGCTGGACAGCTCGATCACCTGACCGTGTTCGGCAATGATTACAACACGCCGGACGGCACGGGGGTGCGCGACTACATCCACGTCGTCGATTTGGCGAAGGGACATGTCGCCGCGTGTGACTATGCCGCGAAGCACAACGGCTGCGAAATTATCAACCTTGGTACGGGCGTGGGCTACTCAGTGCTGGATATTGTGAACACGTTCAGCCGCGTGAACAAGGTTCCCGTGCCATATGTGATTGGCCCGCGCCGCGACGGCGATGTGGATGCCTGCTATGCCGACCCGACGAAGGCGAAGGAGCTGCTCGGCTGGACGGCAACCAAGACGCTGGAAGACATGTGCCGCGACTCGTGGCGCTGGCAGAAAGCGAACCCGAACGGCTATCAGGACAAATGAGCAATGGGGCGCGGCAGTTCCCGGAGACAGGGGACTTCGCGCCCTTTTGCGCGAATCGGTTCTGTGCCGATGGCTTATTCTACTTCCATGTAGAGCTGTTTCGCTGCGCAGGGGAATCGCCTCTGCGGAGGCGACCAAAGGGCATGAAAACAAACGAAGTTTGCGATCGCCCTTTGGAAACCTTCGGCGCGCACCCATGTTTCTGGGCTTTTATTGCGGCTTGAAAATGCGGCTCCATGCTTCTGGGGTTTTATCATAGCTTGGAAAATACGGTTCCATGTTTCTGAGCTTTGTTGCAGCTTGGAAGGATGTAAGGAACACTAACTAAAAAGCCGCGATAACAGCCAATAAACTTAGTTGGGGGCGAAGCAGTCCAGAGGGCGACCGCAAAGCCCTCTGGTCGCCTCCGCAGAGGCGAAATCCCCGCATAAACACGCGGGCATAGTATGAAAGCGCGCTCAACTCAATCGCGCGAAAGGGTCAAGGGACGAAGTCCCTTGCGGAGTCCAGAGGCAGAGCCTCTGGCAGGAGAGTGGTTATGAAAAGAAAGGTGTTCCTGTTTGGAGGAAGCGGCGGACGGATGCTCGAAGCGCTGCTGTTTATGGCGTTCGCGGGCATTACGCCGGAGGAAACGCTGGATTTGGTGCTGTGCGACCCTGATGGCGACGGGATGCACGGCGCTGTTCAGCTGCGTCAGGAATTGGCGGATTATCAGCGCATCTGGGCGTCCCGGACGTATATCGGCACGGAGAACCCTGCCTTCCAGACCGAAATCAACCTCCGCACATGGTGCGACCCGCTGCCCATGAACGCGAAAACGCTCGCGGACTGGACGCAGGACGAAAAGCAGGATGCCCTGCTCTGTCAGGCGCTTTTTCCGGCGGATACCGCGTCTCTTGACCTCCGGCAGGGCTTCCATGACCACCCCGAACTCGCGCGCGTGGCGTTCGCGGCGATGCTCAGCGAATGCGAAAACGACCCCGATGATGCCATGCGCCGCACGCTTGATGAGATTCAGTCTGCCTTGAATGCGGGCGAGGAAGTCCGCGTTGTACTGGCTGGTTCGCTCTGCGGCGGCACGGGCGCGGCGGGCATTGAGAGTGTCGCCGCTCTCCTCCAAAATCGCTTCGGGCAGAATGACAATTTCCGCATGGCCGCGGTGCTGATGCTTCCTTGCGCCGACGGGGAATCGCCCGGGCGCGCACAGGCGGCGTTGGAGAGAATCAGCATAGAAAACGCCCTCCAAACTGTCTGCCTGATTGGACTTCCGCAGAGTGCGCAGTCCTCCGGCGGCAACGATTTGCCCCGCCTGACCGACTGGCTTGGCGCGTACTGCATGGATGTGCTGCTGCACCGCCCGACGTGGCTGACGGGCACGTTCACAGTGCAGACCGCAGACGGCGCGGCGAATTGGGCGCTGTTCGGCAAGGGGGATGAACGTTATCGCGTGGCGTTTGGTGGATTGCTCAAAGGCGCGCTGCTCTGGCAGCGAAAGATTCTCCCGACGCTGGAAAAACGGCTTGCGAAGGGCAATGCGCTCAAAAGCGGGTGGATTGGCTGGTATCCGCATTATTTTCGCGGCGCGGCGGAGAATATCGAGGATGTTCGCGCCGATGCACAGGCCATTGACCGCCTGACGCAGGTCGCGCTGCTGTATCTGGCAGGCATCATCCGCTCACTGCCGCTGGATCTGCGCTATGCGTCCGTGCTGGAAACGGCGCGGGAGCAGGGCAGGGAGCACTACGACATGCAGATTCGCCGCGCGGGGGAGCTGGCTGTGCTGCGCTACGACGCCGAGCAGAACGGAATGCAGGAGGACAACGACGTCCACCGCGAAAACGCCGACACCGACCCGGAAGCGGCGGCGGCGCTGGAACGCATTGCGCGGATGGCAGAGAGCATCCAGAACGAGGACTCCGTGCAGAAAACGTTCAACCGGCAAATGGGCGGTCAGGCGGCAATGAAAATGGTGCTGGATGCGCTGGAAAAGGCGGAGAGCGAGAATGACCGTCTGATTCGCGACTACGCTGAGGCGATTCGCCGCATTGCGCAGGCGGAAGCTGTCGTCAAGCCGTCCGAGCGCTTCCGCATTGACGACGCGAAGACGAAGCTCAAGCGCATGGAACGCCACAAGCAAATGGCGGCGGGCATGTGCGAGATGCTGCGCCACGACGCGCAGGAGATGCGCGATGGTCAGCTGCGGTTCGAGAAGCCGACGCTGATCTCCGCCGCGCCGGAGAACGGGCTGTTTTTGCAGGAAGCGATGGATCGGCTGCTGCGCGGCGAAAAAGAAGGGCGGAAGGAACTCGCAGCGTGGTTCCCCGTCTTGGTTCAGGGCGGCAAAACGGCGGATTTGCGCAGGACGATGAAGCAGCTGGGGCGCGGGGCGAAGGAAAAGGATGCGCCCGCTGTGCAGCTGCTGCTTGTTGCCATGGAAACCGCCATGCAGGAGGAAAACGCATGAGCAAACTGCTTTTTCTGCCCGATCGAAACGGCAGGGAGAAGGAATCGGAGGGGGCAGGGCTTGTCCGGCTGAGCGCCGATACGTCGGAAATGGCGGCGCTGGCGAAACGGATGGTCATCCGGCAGGAAACGGGCGAAATCACCCCCGACGCGGCATATCAGGGCGCAATGGCGCTGGCGCTGCTGCTGGACAGCTGGCAGGGGACGGATGTGCGCCTTGCAGTGCGGACGATTGACGCGCAAAAGTCGCGCTTTGCATCGTGGGTGATGGCGGCGCGCCCGATGGAGCAGCGCAATCAGCCGATTCGTCTGCTGATGCTTGTCAAAGATCAGCAGGAAGCGCTGCTGGGACTTGTGGACGCGGAAAACGGCTTGACGCTCGCAGCGCAGATGGGCGACATCTGGGACATGCTGCCAGAACGCGCAACATGGGTGAATCGGGAGGATAAGTGCTTCCGCAGCCCGCTGCCGCTGCTGAACGAGGCGGACTGCGACCTGCTGCTCCGCCGTCTGCACCGGATGAATCTGCCGGGAGACCGCGCGAAGTCCTTCCGGGCAGCGCTGAATCAGCGGCTGACGCAGGAGCGCGAAATGCTCTCCCATAGCGAGGAAGAAACGCTGGCACGGCTGGCGATTCGCGCGCAGGCAGCGCTGGGGATGATGAAAGTGCCGGGTTTTGCGGTGCTGGAAGAAAAATCGCTGACGGACACGGAAAATCCGCTGATGCAGTGCTTCACGGCGGAAACGGTCGGGGCGAGCGAGGCGCTTAAACGTCAGCAGGTGCTTCTGTGGCACGGCAAGGCGTTCGGGCGCAGCAGCAAGGTGCTGGGCTGGACGGACACAAACTGGCCGGACGAGGCGGAGACGCTGAATGGCGCGGAGCAGGAAATTGCTCTGATGGCGGACGGCTCGGTTTGGTGGAACAAGAAGCTGGCGGATGCGCTGAATGCGTACCTGCGCGAGCGGAGCGACAAGGCGCTGCTGCCCGCGGCGCGCGAATACCTGACGCTGGTCAAGGGGCAGGCGGAGCAGAATGCGCGGCAGGTGCAGGGCACGGTGACGCTGCAATTCCCGTGGCGGGCGGACAGCGGCGCGGTGCAGTCGCTCCTGCAGGAAGCCTTGGGCGACGGCTGGCAGGAAGCCGCGAAGCAGCCGTTTTCGCAGCGCCTGACGTGCCTGACCGGGGTGCAGCTCGGCGACCAGGCATTGCGCACCTGCTGCATCCTCGAAAACGCGACGATGCTGCCGCCGCTGTCTATGGAAATGGCGAAAACGATCGCGGAGAACCCGACCGCGCTGGCGCTGGATGCTTTCCGCTATCAGGTGGAGGAAGAAGGCAGCGTCACCGCGTCGTATCTGCTCAGGGCGCGGGGCGAAGTGCGGTTTGTGCGCACCTACGCGCCGGACGAGCAGCTGTATCTGGAAAATCCGCCGATGGTGGCAGTGTACCCGTGTGCGCCGATGGTGTTCTGGCATCAGTATCAGGTGCTGGTGAAGGGCGGCGACGCGAAGGTGTACGCGCTGTCCGACGGGCAGTGGCAGGGCGTGGAGAATCGGGAGAACTGGACGGCGCTGCTGACGGCGCAGTACCCATCCTGCCTGACGCTGGAAAAGGACGGCGAGAGCCTCGGCGCACTGCCGAATATCCTCGATAAAGAGCCGGACGCGGGCGGAAATCAGCCTGCGATTGCGTCCATTGACCTCGGTACGGCGGTCACAGCGGTGACGCTGACCATCGGCGGACGGGAGATTCCGGCGACGCACCGTCCGCTGCTGCGGATGCTGTTGACCTTATCCGACACGCCGATGGACGACATGATGACGAGCCTGACGATGGCGGCGAACCTCATCCCGACGGCGGTGGTGCTGACGGGCGCGGGCGATGTGCCGGGTCGGGACGGCTATGTGTACCGCCCGGCGGACATGGCCGCGCTGGCGGCGAAGGAGGGAAATCGTCTGCTGACCGGCTTCAAGTGGCGCAGCGACGCGGCGGGTGTTCGGGCGCGGACACTGCTGATTCAGCAACTGATGCTGGATACGGCGCTAAGTGCCGTCTTGCAAGGCGCAGGAAGCCTGTCGTGGCGCATTGCCATGGAGGATGACATGGGCGACGGCGGACGGCGCGCGGTGCTGGACGCGGCGGAAAGCGGCGCGGCGGCGGCGACGATTGCATCCGGGCTTGCGCCTGTCCCCGGCACGGAGCGTGTTTCGTGGACGCCGGAGACAGCGGCGCTGGGGGCGTACCTGCGCGGCGAGGGCGGAATCCACGGCGGATGTGCGGCACTGGACATTGGCGCGGGCAGCATCCGCGCGGCGATCTATCTGCAGAACCGCACGACCCCGGAGCGCAGCGCGAACATCCCGTATGGCACGCAGCTGACGCTCTACGAGACGTATGCGAATCACCCGGAACGTATCGAATATGATTTTGGCGGCTGCTCAATGGGGAGTTTATCGCTGGCGAAAGATGCGCTGACGGCAGCGTTCTCCGTTGCGTCGGATACGCAGGCGCACGTCGGCAAAACGTGCATGATGCTCGACCTCCTGCTGACTGAGAACGCCGCGCCGCTGGCGATGCACTTGAACGCGCGCGCAAACGCCGGGCAGGTGACATTCTTACAGAGCGTAGCGGCGGAATATCTGGCAGGGGCCCTGTTCGCTGCGGGCCTGCTGACGGCGGACGTGCAGGCGGATTCGATGCAGAATCACTATCTGCCCGCGTCGCTGCCGGTAGCGCTGACGGGCGGAGGAGCGCTGCTTGTGAACCTGCTGCCGTCGGGAATGGTGGGTAATCTGAACCAGTTTGTGTCTGTCGCGACGGGGCGGACATATGCGGCGGGAAACATCCAAGTGCAGCTGATGCGCGAAGGCAAATGGGCGCTGAGCCGGGGGCTAAGTGCGCTGAAAACGCTGGAAATTCCGCCGGAAACGCCGGAATTGACGCGGCATCAGTCCTTCTCCGAGCAAATGCTGCACCTGATGCAGACGCTCTGCACAGTCTGTCCGGCGCACATGTGGCTGCTGCATCCCGGACTGTTTGACAGCATGGGGCGGATGACGCCCGCGGGCATTGACACAGTGCGGCGTGTTTCCGCGCGTACCTTCGGCGAGGATGACGATATGCCCGCGTCGGTGATGCAGTTCCTTTCGGAGCTGCGAAGGTCGCCGATTGTCGCGGATCAGCTGACACCGCCGGGAAACTGATACTAATTCTCATCTAAACCATGTCATTCGCACAGCATCTTTTCCGCCCTGGCTTTGCTTCGTTCCGCTCGCGCGTACCTCCAGTACGCCTCGCTTCACTCAGCTTTGCCAGAACGAAAAATCTGCTATGCTCGATGCCATGTTTTAGAATCGAATTAGTATGATTTTTGCACAACAAAACCCGCGCTTCGGCAGGAATGCCTCCTGTCAAAGGCGGGTTTTTGATTCGCCTTATACTATTTCCAGATTCACCTGCGCCATCTGCTTGCGCATTTTCATCTGGAAATAGTATTATTCCACCAGTTTGAACCCTTGTTCCGTTAACTTTGCTTTAATTTCCTCAATCTGCGCAAAATCACGCGTTTCCATACTAATCCGCAGCAAACAGCTCGTCACCGCATATGCCGCGTCCGACCGTTCATGCGTTACGCCCACAATGTTCGCGCCGCACTCCGAAATCACCTGCGTCACGCCCAGCAGCTGCCCCGGCTTATCGTCCAGCGCAATCGTCAGCAGGCAGTTGCGTCCTTCGCGCTGCAAACCGCGCGTGATGACGCGGCTCAAAATGTTCACGTCAATGTTGCCGCCGGAAATCAGGCAGCAGACCTTTTTGCCGGCAATCGGCAGCTTGCCGAACATGGCTGCAGCGACCGTGACTGCGCCCGCGCCTTCCGCGACCAGCTTCTGCTTTTCCATCAGCGCCAGAATCGCCGCGGCGATTTCGTCCTCGCTGACCGTGACAACCTCGTCGACGTACTTGCGCACCATGTCAAGCGTAATATCGCCGGGGTGCTTGACCGCGATGCCGTCGGCAAATGTGCGTACGCTGTCAAGCGTGATGGCTTCTCCGGCTTCCAGCGAGCGCTTCATGCTGGGGGCGTTCTCCGCCTGCACGCCGTAGACTTTTACCTTGGGGTTCAGCGACTTGATGGCGCACGCAACGCCGGAAATCAGCCCGCCGCCGCCGATGGAGCAGACGACCGCATCCACATCAGGCAGCTGATCGAGGATTTCCAGACCGATTGTGCCCTGACCGGCGATGACTTCCTCATCGTTGAAGGGGTGGATGAAGGTCATGCCGGTTTCCTGCTGCAGCTGACAGGCGTAGTTGTAAGCGTCGTCATACGCGCCTTTGACGAGGCAAACCTCCGCGCCGAGGGCTTTGGTGGCTTCAACCTTGCTGATAGGCGCGCCGTCGGGCATACAGACAATCGCCTTGATGCCCATGCGGGACGCGGCGAGCGCGACACCCTGCGCGTGGTTGCCCGCGGAGCAGGCGATAATGCCGGCCTTGCGCTGTTCCTCGTTCAGCTGGCTGATTTTATAATATGCGCCGCGCAGTTTGAACGAACCGGTTAACTGGAGGTTTTCGGTTTTGAGGTAGAGGTCGTAGCCCTGCGAGAGCTTCGCGGCGTAGATGACGTCAGTCTTGCGGGCGACAGGCTTCAGGACGTAGGCTGCATGGTAGATTTTATCGAGCGTCAGCATGGTGGTGAAATCTCCTTTGTGAAAGGATATTGATGAGGAAAGGTTGCTTCGCTTGATTGGCTTAGGAAAGGTAAAGTGCTTTTTTGTTGCAGGGGGAATCGCCTCTGCGGAGGCGACCAAAGGGCTTTCCGATCGCCCTTTGGAAACCTTCGGTCGCCACTAACGGAGTTGACTTTCTTCGTTGCAGGGGGACGCGCCTGCGGGCGCGCAAGGGGGCAGCGAAAACAGACGAAGTCTGCGATCGCCCCCTTGACCCCTTCGGCGCGGTCACTCCCATGTTACTTGGTTTGTATTGCGGCTTGGGTTACGTTTGTAATCCTGCAATATAGTTGATGAACTGCTGTGCGGTGCGACCAGAAATACCGCCGTGGCGGATTTCCCAGCGGTTCGCGGCTTGCAGAAGCTCGTCTTCGGTCAGGGTCAAGCCGTCGGGTAGGCGCGCGGCGATGCCTTTCACGATGTCGTGGTACTGCTGGCGGTTCGGGCTGACGTAGCAGATGGCGCAGCCGAAACGCGCCGCCAGCGACAGCTTCTCTTCCATCGTGTCTGAACGGTGGATATCGCCGTTGTGTTCCATGTCGTCGCGGTCCTTCCACGTTTCTTGGACGAGGTGGCGGCGGTTGGATGTCGCGACAATCAGCACATTCGACGGGCGCGTCTCCACGCCGCCCTCAATGACGGCTTTCAGGAACTTGTACTCCACTTCGTGTTCCTCGAACGACAAATCGTCGATGAAAATCATGAAACGGTAGTTGCGGTTCTTGATTTTTGCAATCACCTGCGATAAAAGTCCAAACTGGTGCTTGTAGATTTCAATCATCCGCAAGCCGCGGTCAGCGTATTCGTTCAGAATCGCCTTGACGGAGGTGGATTTGCCCGTGCCTGCGTCGCCATAGAGCAGCACGTTGTTCGCCGCGTGCCCCGACACGAACGCTTCCGTGTTCTGCCGAAGCTCCTTCTTCTGCGGCTCATAGCCAATCAGGTCGGAGAGCAGGACAGAATCAATGTTGTTGATGGCGTTGAGCGTAAACGAGCCGTTTTCATCCTCCTGAATGCGGAATGCCCTGTTCAAGCCGAACATGCCCACGCCGCAGTCACGGTAGTGCGCCGTTACGAGGTCGAAAATCTCGTTCTCGTCCTTTGCGCCCGCGATGGCGGCGGACAGCGCCCGCACCTTTTCTGATACCGTGCGGTAGTACATCTGCGCCTTTTTCGGGATGGCGGTGTAATTCTCCAGCACGGTAAAGCAGTCGATGCCCAAATCCTGCTCGATGGGGGCGAAATCGAAGTCAAACAGGCGCTTGAAAACGGCAAAATCCGCCTTGGCGAAGTGGTTGACGCTGCCGTCGCTTGCGCCGACCCGCTCACAGGTCAGCGAGAAGCTGTTCTCGTTCATCATCAGCACGAACGTCAGGTAGTCATGCCACAGATTGCAGTTGAAGCCGTAGCGCGTCGCCAAATCCAGCAGACGCTTGACCTGCTGATAAATGCGCGACACCAGCACCGGCTTTTCGCATTCGCCGTGCGCCCAGTCGGAGAAAATGCCGGACAGTTGGCGCAGGATGCTGTCCTCGCCCAGATTGGAGTAGAGCAGCAGCTGCGATACCTCTCGATACATAGATTATCCTCTTACAGGCGCGCAAGAATTGCGTCCGTCATTTCGGTGCAGGTCAGCGGCTGAATGTCCGACTGCCCGACGATATCCGCCGTGCGCAGCCCGTCGTTCAGGGCGGCGTCCACCGCGCGCTCGATGCAGTCTGCCTCGTCCGCCATGTCGAAGGCGTAGCGCAGCATCATGGCGGCGGAGAGAATGGTGGCAATCGGGTTTGCCTTGTTCTGCCCGGCAATATCCGGCGCAGAGCCGTGAATCGGCTCATACAGTCCGCGCTTCGTCGCGCCCAGAGACGCGCTCGGCAGCATCCCGATGGAGCCGGTAATCTGGCTCGCTTCGTCGGAGAGAATGTCGCCGAACATGTTGCTTGTCACGACGACATCGAACTGGCTCGGACGACGGACAAGCTGCATGGCGGCGTTGTCCACCAGCATATCGCTGACGGTCACGTCCGGATACTCCTGCGCAATCCGATGCACCGTCTCGCGCCACAGCCGGGATGTTTCCAGCACGTTCGCCTTGTCGATGGAAATCACGTTCTTGCGGCGCTTGCGGGCGGCGTCAAACGCGGCGCGGGCAATGCGCTCGATTTCCATGACGCTGTACCGCTCGGTGTCGTAGGCTTCCGCGCCGTACAGTCCCTCGCGGCGGCCGCGTTCGCCGAAGTAAATGCCGCCGGTCAGCTCGCGCACCATCATCAGGTCAAAGCCCTGTGCCACGATGTCTGAACGCAGGGGGCATTCGTCCTTCAAGGCGGGATACAGCTTCGCCGGGCGCAGGTTCGTGTACAGCCCCATGGCGGCGCGGATGCCGAGAAGCCCCTTTTCCGGGCGCAGATTCGCAGGTTGACTGTCCCACTTCGGGCCGCCGACCGCGCCAAGCAGCACGGAATCCGACGACAGGCAGCCGTCAATTGTCTCCTGCGGCAGGGGATTGCCCGTTTCGTCAATCGCCGCGCCGCCAATCAGATAGGGGGTGAAGGTGAACGTATGCCTGAACTTTTCCGCAACGGCTTCCAGCACTTTCACGGCGCTGTCCACGATTTCCGGGCCGATGCCGTCGCCGCGCAGCAGTGCAATGTGCTTTTCCATTTTATTCCGCCTCCATGTTCTGCTGACGTGCCTTCAAATAGGAGAGAAGCCCACCGTGCGCAATAATCTTCTGGATAAAGGGCGGGAAAGCCGTCGCGTGGTATGTTTTCCCGGTCGTTTCATCGGTGATGGTGCCGGTCGCAAAATCAACCGATACTTGGTCGCCGTTTGCAATCTCCGCCGCCGCTTTGGGGCATTCCAGAATCGGGAAGCCGATGTTGATGGCGTTGCGGTAGAAAATGCGCGCGAAGCTCGGCGCAATGACGCAGGAGACGCCGCACGCGCGGATGGCAATCGGCGCATGTTCGCGGGAGGAACCGCAGCCGAAGTTCGCGCCGCCGACGATGATGTCCCCCGGCTGCACCTTCTGCGCAAAGGTTGCGTCAATGTCCTCCATGCAGTGCTTCGCAAGCTCATCGGGCGAGGGGGCGTTCAGGTAGCGCGCGGGGATAATCACATCCGTATCCACGTTGTCGCCGTATTTGTAAACCTTGCCGCTGGGCATGTTACTGCGCCTCCTTTGCAATGTCGTTCGGGTCTGCGACGCAGCCCATGATTGCGGATGCCGCCGCAACCGCGGGGGATGCCAGAATCACTTCGCTCTTGACGTGTCCCATGCGCCCGACGAAATTGCGGTTCGTCGTCGCGACGGCGCGTTCGCCCTCGCACATGCAGCCCATATGTCCGCCGAGGCACGGGCCGCACGTCGGCGTGGACACGGCGCAGCCCGCTTCGATGAAGATTTCGGTCAAGCCTTCCTTGATGCATTCCAGTGACACCTGCTGCGTCGCCGGAATGACGATGCAGCGCACGCCGTCATGCACATGATGTCCCTTGAGGATTTCCGCCGCCTGCCGCAAATCGCTGATGCGCCCATTGGTGCAGCTGCCGATGACGACCTGCTGAATCGGCAGCCCCTTCACTTCGCTGACGACCTTGGTGTTGCTGGGCAGGTGCGGCAGGGAGACGGTCGGTTCAAGCGCGGAGAGGTCAATTTCCACCGTGCGCTCGTATTCCGCGTCGGGGTCGGCTTCATATGCCGTCCACGGACGGTCAACACGCCCGAAAACGTACTCAACCGTCTTTTCGTCCACCGGGAAAATGCCGTTCTTGCCGCCTGCTTCAATCGCCATATTCGCAATCGTGAAGCGGTCATCCATGGTCAGATTGCTCACGCCCTCGCCTGTGAACTCGATGCTCTTGTACAGCGCACCGTCCACGCCAATCAGCCCAATCAGGTGGAGGATAACGTCCTTGCCGGAGACGTAGGGGCGCATTTTGCCCGTCAGCACCACTTTGATGGCGCTTGGCACGCGGAACCAGTTTTCGCCCGATGCCATGCCCGCCGCCATATCGGTCGAGCCGACACCGGTCGAGAACGCGCCGAGCGCGCCGTAAGTGCAGGTGTGGCTGTCCGCGCCGATAATCAGTTCTCCCGGCGCGACGATGCCCTTTTCCGGCAGCAGCGCATGTTCAATGCCGACCTGCCCGACGTCGAAGAAGTGGGTAATCTGGAATCGGCGGGCGAAATCGCGCGCGGTCTTGCACAGCTGGGCGGACTTGATGTCCTTGCACGGCGTGTAGTGATCCAGCACGATGGCGATTTTATCCTTGTCGAACACGCGAGTGAAGCCGGCTTTGTCAAACACGCTGACGGCGACGGGGGTCGTTACGTCGTTGCCGAGCACGAGGTCGAGCTTTGCCTCAATCAGGTCGCCCGCTTTGACTTCGGGCAGCCCCGCGTGGGCGGCGAGGATTTTTTGCGTCATGGTCATTCCCATGGATTTACACTTCTCCCTTCGCGTGCCGCGCAGCATAGGCACGGAGCTTGTTCATGGCGCTGATGTAGGCGCGCACGGATGCTTCGACGATGTTGGTGTGCAGCCCGCGCCCGGAGAACGTGCGGTTGTCACAGCTGAGCTTGACCGACACGTCGCCCATGGTGTCCTTGCCGGGGGAAATCGAATTGATGCGGTAGAGGTCGAAGGAATGCTCGACGGGGCGGATAATCTGGTCAATCGCCTCAAACGCGGCGTCCACCGGGCCGTCGCCGGAGCAGACGGCTTCAAACTGTTGCCCGTCCAGTTCCAGCCGGACGACGGAGGTCGAAGTCGTCATGTTGGAGGTATGCACCGCGAACCACATCAGCTTGTAGCCGTCCACCTCAGCATCGTCGGTCGTGGTGGAGTGGGTGACGATGGCGAGAATGTCCTGGTCGGTGACGTTCTTCTTCTTGTCGCAGAGGACTTTGAACTCCTCGAAGCAGCGCGCAAGCTCTTCGTCCGGCAGCTCGTACCCCATTTCCTTCAGCCGCGCGGCGAAAGCGTGCTTGCCGGAGTGCTTGCCCAGCACGATGTTGTCCATGCGGATGCCGACGGATTCGGGCGTGAGAATCTCGTAGGTCTTCTTGTTCGCCAAAACACCGTGCTGATGGATGCCGCTTTCGTGCCGGAAGGCGTTGACGCCGACAATCGGCTTGGTCAGCGGTGCGCTCTGGCCGATGATGTTGTAGACGGTCTTGCTCGCACGGGCGATTTGCGTCGTGTCGATGCGGCAGGGTGTGTCGCCGAAAATGTCCGGGCGCGTGCGCATCGCCATCACGACTTCCTCCATCGCGGTGTTGCCCGCGCGTTCGCCCAGCCCGTTGATGGTGCATTCAATCTGCCGCGCACCGCCCAAAACGCCCGCGAGGGAGTTCGCGACCGCCATGCCGAGGTCGTTGTGGCAGTGGACGGAGAATTCCACCTTGTCGCTGTTCTCCACGCCCGCCATCACGTCTTCAATCAGCTTGCGCATTTCGTCCGGCGTGGTGTAGCCGACGGTGTCAGGCAGGTTGATGACAGTCGCACCGTTCTTGACGGCGGCGTTGACGACCTGAATCAGAAAATCGGTATCCGAGCGGGTCGCGTCCTCGCAGGAGAACTCGATGTTGCTGGTATACTGCTTGGCGTACTTGACCATTTCAGCCGTGCGCGCCAGCACCTGTTCGGGCGTCATTTTGAGCTTATACTCCATGTGGAGCGGCGACGTGGCGAGGAAAACGTGGATGCGCGGGTCGGCAGCATTCTTGACGGCTTCCCATGCGCAGTCAATGTCCTTCTGCGTCGCGCGGGCGAGGGAGGCGACGGAGCAGTCGCGCACCGTCTCTGCGATGGTCTTGACGCTCTCAAAGTCGCCGGGAGAGGAAATTGCGAAGCCGGCTTCGATAACATCCACCTTCAGGCGCTCCAGACACTTCGCTACCTCGATTTTTTCCTTCAGGTTCATCGAGCAGCCGGGCGACTGTTCGCCGTCGCGCAGTGTCGTATCAAAAATCTTAATCTGATTCATGCGCGGAAAACCATCCTTTCAAACAGTGCGGGGACTGTAATAATGGGAAAATTCGATGTAATCAGGCCATTATGAAAAACAAAATACTTATGGAAGCATGGAAAAGCGCTTCGGAACAGTACAACCATGGGAAACCCCAAAAGTTGCGGCACCGAAGGGGTGGAGGGGCGATCGCAGACTTCGTCTGTTTTCATGCCCCCTCCTCGCCTCCACAGAGGCGAAATCCCTGTGCAACAATAACGATTTACTGGACTTTTTGTAAATCCTTTATTCGAGAATTGCGCCCTTATCCGCAGAAGATACCAGCTTCGCGTAGCGCGCCAGATACCCCGTTTTCACCTTCGGTTCGGGGCAAACCCACGCCGCTTTCCGCTTCGCCAGCGTCTCTTCATCCACCTTCAATTCAATCGTGCACTTCGGAATATCAATCGCAATCCGGTCGCCTTCTTCCACCAGCGCAATCAGTCCGCCCGCGGCGGCTTCCGGGCTGATATGCCCAATTGACGCGCCGCGCGTCGCGCCGGAGAAACGCCCGTCAGTCAGCAGGGCGACGCTTTCGCCTAAGCCCATGCCGCAAATTGCGGAGGTAGGGTTCAGCATCTCGCGCATCCCCGGCCCACCCTTCGGGCCTTCGTAGCGAATCACAACCACGTCGCCCGGCACAATCTTCCGGGCGTAAATCGCGGCGATTGCGTCCTCTTCGCTGTCGAACACGCGCGCAGGACCTTCATGCACCATCATTTCCGGCGCAACGGCGCTCTGCTTGACGACGCAGCCGTCTTTTGCCAGATTGCCCTTCAAAACGGCAATGCCGCCGCTGGTAGAATACGGGTTGTCAACCGGGCGGATGATGCGCTCGTCGCGGTTGACGACGCCTTCGAGGTTCTCCGCCATGGTCTTGCCTGTGCAGGTCATCACCGACGTGTCGAGCAAGCCCTTCTTCGTCAGCTCCTTCATCACGGCGAGGACGCCGCCCGCGCGGTCGAGGTCTTCCATGAACGTATCACCCGCCGGCGCAAGGTGGCAGAGGTTCGGGGTGTGGGCGGAAATCTCGTTCGCGTGGTCAAGGTTGATGGTCACGCCTGCTTCGTGCGCGATGGCGGGCAGGTGGAGCATTGTGTTCGTGGAGCAGCCGAGCGCCATGTCAACGGTTTCAGCGTTGTTGAACGCGGCGGGGGTCATGATGTCGCGCGGGCGGATGTTCTTCTCCACCAGCGTCATAATCTGCATCCCGGCGTGCTTGGCGAGGCGCAGACGCGCGGAGTATGGCGCGGGAATCGTGCCGTTGCCCGGAAGCCCCATGCCCAGCGCTTCGGTCAGGCAGTTCATGGAGTTTGCGGTGTACATGCCGGAGCAGCTGCCGCAGGACGGGCAGGCGTTTTCCTCGTAGTTGCGGACGCCGTCGTCATCCAGCGTGCCCGCCTTGTATGCGCCGACTGCCTCGAACATGTGGCTCAGGCAGGTGCGGCGGCCGTCGGTCAGGTGTCCGGCGAGCATCGGGCCGCCCGAAACGAAGATGGTCGGGATGTTCAGCCGCGCCGCCGCCATCAGCAGCCCCGGCACGTTCTTATCGCAGTTGGGAATCATCACCAAACCGTCAAACTGGTGGGCAATCGCCATGGCTTCGGTGGAATCAGCAATCAAATCGCGGGTGACGAGGGAGTACTTCATGCCGACGTGCCCCATGGCGATCCCGTCGCAGACGGCAATCGCGGGGAAAAGAATCGGCGTGCCGCCCGCCGCGCGGACGCCCGCTTTGACGGCTTCGGCGATTTTGTCCAGATTCATATGCCCGGGGACGATTTCATTATAGGAGGAAACGACACCGATGAGCGGCTTGCGGATTTCCTCATCGGTCAGACCGAGGGCATAGAGCAGCGAGCGGTTGGGGGCGCGTTCCACGCCCTGCTTGATATTTTCGGACAGCAAGGTAATTCCCTCCTGATGCTTATTGCTTCTATTTTCTGATTGGTGATGAAGCGCTTTTGCCGGGTCATGCCCCGGCGGGAGCGGCAGGGCAGCAGAAATGTGGATACGCCTGCTTTCTGCTGCCGGGATGTTGGGTACATCAAGTTTGAGACTTGTCTTTCCTAATTGAGTGGTCTTGACCGCGAGTTCCAGAGGGCTATGGGAACAGACGAAGTCTGCGGTCGCCCTCTGGACTCCTTCGCCTGCTGACACCCATGTTACAGGACTGTATCGCGGCTTGGGGACGAAGGGGACACCATCTAAATTTGCTTCGGTAAAGACCAACAAACTTAGATGGGGGTGCGAAGCAGTCCAGAGGGCGATCGCAAAGCCCTCTGGTCGCGCCCGCAGGCGCGAAATCCCTGCTTCTCACGCGGGCAAAGTATGCAGATGCAACCAACTCAATCGCGCGAAAGGGTCAAGGGAGAAACTCCCTTGCGGAGTCCAGAGGCAGAGCCTCTGGTTAGTTGGACGCGTTGTCGAGGTTGGAGTCGTTCTTCCAGAGCATCTGCTCGCGCAGCTGCTTGCCGATGACTTCCATCGGGTGCTTGGCGAGGGCGTCGCGGTGGCTGTTGAAGAAGCAGCGGCCGTTCTTGTTTTCGGCAATCCACTTGCCTGCGAACGTGCCGTCCTGAATGTCGTTCAGCACGGCCTTCATGTTCGCCTTGGTCTGCTCGTAGGGGAGGATGCGCGGGCCGGAGACGTACTCGCCGTATTCCGCCGTGTCGGAGATAGAATAGTTCATCGCTGCAACGCCGCCCTTGTTGATGAGGTCAACAATCAGCTTCATTTCGTGGATGCACTCGAAGTAGGCGTTTTCGGGCTCGTAGCCGGCTTCCACCAGCGTCTCGAAGCCGCAGCGCATCAGCTCGACGATGCCGCCGCACAGGACAGCCTGTTCGCCGAACAGGTCGGTCTCGGTCTCGTCGTGCATGGTCGTCTCCATGATGCCCGCGCGCGCGCCGCCGATGCCCGCGATGTACGCCAGCGCGGTGTCAAGGCAGTGACCGGACGCATCCTGCTCGACCGCGACGAGGCACGGCACACCCTTGCCCACCACATAGGTGCTGCGGACGGTGTGGCCGGGGCCCTTCGGCGCTGCCATGAACACGTCCACGCCAGCCGGGGGCACAATCTGCTTGTAGCGGATGTTGAAGCCGTGCGCGAAGGCAATCGCCTTGCCTTCGGTCAGGTAGGGGGCAATGTCCTGCTTGTACATGTCCGCCTGACGCTCATCGTTGATGAGAATCATGATGATATCCGCCTTCTGCGCGGCTTCCGGAACGGTCATCACGTCGAAGCCGTCCTTGACTGCCACGGGCCAGCTCTTGCCGCCCTTGCGCAGACCCACGATGACGTCCACGCCGGAATCGCGCAGGTTCAGCGCGTGGGCATGACCCTGCGAGCCGTAGCCGATGACGGCGACGGTCTTGCCGGTCAGCTTGTTCAGGTCACAATCCTTTTCATAGTACATTTTTGCCATAGTCGTATTCTCCTTTTACTTTGGTCTGTTCGTCAATGGTGAATTGCCCGCGTTCCAGTGCAACCATGCCGGTGCGCACCAGTTCGAGGATTCCAAACTCCCGAAGGAGATTCTGGATGGCTTCAGCCTTGCTCTCATCGCCAATGACAGCAAGGGTCAGCGACGCCACGGAGACGTCGATGATGGAGGCACGGAAGATGTTGGCTATCTGAATCACTTCGTTGCGCGTTTCGCTCGTGGCGGCGCTGACCTTAATCAGCACCAGTTCACGGCGGATTGCGTGTTCGGCGTTGAGCGTCTTGACGGAGTGAACGCAAATCAGCTTCCGCAGCTGGGAAGAAATGAGGTGCGTCTGCTCTTCGCTGGCGAGAATTTCGATGGTGATGCGGGAGATAGCGGGATCGTCAGTCGTGCCGACGGCGAGGGACTCGATGTTGTAGCCCTTGCCGGAGAAAAGGCGCACTACGCGGGAAAGGACGCCCGCCTCGTTATCCACCAGAACGGCGAGGGTTTTGCGTGTCGGGGTGTTCATGGGGCTGCCTCCTTTCGTCAGTTGAGCATAAATTCGGTGATGTGACTGCCGCCGCCGACCATCGGGCGAACCTTCTCGTCAATGTCGATCATGCAGTCGATGATGTAGCCGTGACCGCACTGGAGTGCTTCCTGAATGGCTTCCTCCAGTTCTTGCTGGTTGCGCACGCGCCGACCGGAGAGCCCGTAGGCTTCCGCTAATTTGACGAAATCAGGCGCACGGTCAAGCGTTGTGGCTTCGTAGTGCTTGTCGTAAATCAGCGTTTGCCACTGGCGAACCATGCCCAGCGTGCCGTTGTTGAATACGATGTTGATAATCGGCAGATTGTAATACTGCTCGGTTGCCAGCTCATTGCAGTTCATGCGGAAGCCGCCGTCGCCGGTGATGTGCAGGACGACCTTGCCCGGGTGAGAAACCTGCGCGCCAATGGCAGCGCCCAAGCCGAAGCCCATCGTACCAAAGCCGCCGGAGGTGAGGAGCTGACCCGGATAATCGAAGTGGAAGTGCTGAATCGCCCACATCTGATGCTGACCCACGTCGGTAGAGACGATGGTATCCTGCGGCGTGAGCTTGGCGAGGGAGAAAAGCACCTGGCTGGGGGTGAGGTGGTCGTCTGCCTCGTCGTACTCCGTCTCTGTTTTGAAGGAGAAAACGTACTGCTTCCAGTCGTCGTGCTTCATGCTTGGCACGCGCTCCAGCAGCAGTTCCAGTACGCGCCGCGCATCGCCGATGATGTGGTGGTCGGTCTGCACGTTCTTGTTGATTTCGCTGCGGTCAATGTCAATTTGGACGATTTTCGCGTTCTGGGCGAAGGTGGCGGGTTTGAGCGCCACACGGTCGGAGAAGCGGCAGCCGACGGCAATCAGCAGGTCGCATGCATCCACCGCCATGTTTGATGCTTGTGAGCCGTGCATACCGATCATGCCTGTCGTCAGCGGATTGCGCCCGCGGAAGCCGCCCGCGCCCATGACCGTGATGGCGACAGGAGAGTCGATGCGGTTTGCAAGCGCCTCGAATTCGTGGTGCGCCCGCGCGCGGACAACGCCGCCGCCGCAGATGAGCAGCGGCTTCTTCGATGCGGCAATCATTTCGACTAACTTGTCGATGTCGCGGTGGTCGGGTTCGGGCGCCTTGAAATTCTGGCTTGAACGCTTCATCAGCTTGCCCAAACGTCCGGACGTGCCGTGCGCCGAGCGGGGCAGCGGCTCGTAATCCGCCTTCTCTGCCGTCACGTTCTTCGGAATGTCAATCAGCACCGGGCCGGGGCGGCCGCTGCGGGCAATGGCGAAGGCTTCGCGCACCACGTCCGCCAGCTCATCCACGGAGCGCACCAGATAGTTGCACTTCGTAATCGGCATCGTGATGCCGGTGATGTCCACCTCTTGGAAGGAATCCTTGCCCAACAGGGACGTGCCGACGTTGCAGGTGATGCAGACAATCGGCGAGGAATCCATATACGCCGTGGCAATGCCGGTGACAAGGTTGGTGCAGCCGGGACCGGATGTGGCGAAGCATACGCCGACGCGCCCAGTCGAACGCGCATAGCCGTCCGCCGCGTGACACGCGCCCTGCTCGTGCGCGGTCAGAATATGCTTGATGCGCCCGTCACCCTCATAGTTGTACAGCTCGTCGTATACATTCAGAATCGTGCCGCCGGGGTAGCCGAAAATGGTATCGACACCCTGTTCGACAAGGCATTCCATCAGAATCTTTGCGCCGGTACACTGCATGAAAGAACCTCCTTCGCTGTTTGAACGGCTTCATTGCCGCATAAGATTGATTCAGGTATATAGAAAAGCCTGCCGCCGAGAAGTTTGGCAGCAGGCTTTGCAAGAACTTGTCCATCCATGATGCGGAAATCCCATGCGCCTTTGCAGGGTTCAGGAAAGTCCATCAGCAGGTTTGGCAATACTGGCAAGGCAGTGCGTAACTTTCAGCGCGGAGAGACGGCTTCGTAATCATAAGTCGTACCAGCAGGCTAATCAGCAGCGCAATCAGAACCAGTAGTGCCAATACAGCATTCATGGTAACAAGCTCCATCCTTTCGTTTCGTTCCACCAAAATTGTAGCACAGAAATCGGGTCATGTCAATGTTTTTTCAATGTACTTCCAAATTCGATATTCTTCGTCTGTGAAAAGCTCGAAAAAGCGGGAAAAATCATGCGGTACAGGGATTCTATGAAATCATCAAATAATGATGAAAACAGAACTAAAACTTGTGGGAAATCCATCCGGTTTCCGAAAATATGGCATATGCTGTAAATTCGGATTCATCCGAACAATTTGCGCGGAAAGGGGAAAATCCTACGCCAATATGTCAAGGGAGAGAACACAGACCTCGTCTGTTTTCATCGCCCACTTGTCGCCTACACAGAGGCGAACCCCAGTGCAAAAGCACAATTTTGTAGAAAAAGCATATTGACAAATACCCTCATGGGGTATATAATCAACATACCCCACGAGGGTATCTTATCACAGGAGGAATCAGTCCATGGATTGCTGCAATCATCAGTGTGAAGCCTGCCATAAGCATAAAGAGCGAACGCCGGAGGAAATGAAAGCCCTCATCAACCGCCTGAACCGCATCGAGGGGCAGGTGCGCGGCATCCGCGGCATGGTGGAGAACAGTGCGTACTGCCCGGATATTCTCACGCAGGTCGCCGCAACGTCCGCCGCCCTCAATGCGTTCACCAAAGAGCTGCTTGCCAGCCATATCCGCAGCTGCGTGGCGGACGACATCCGCGCCGGGCATGATGAAGCCATCGACGAGCTGGTGCAGACGCTGCAAAAGCTGATGAAGTGATAGAACCAAAGGAGTGATATATGTAATGAAGCAATATTGTGTCACCGGCATGTCCTGCGCGGCGTGCGCGGCGCGGGTGGAGAAGGCGGTCAGCGCTGTGCCGGGCGTGACGAGCGTCTCCGTCAGCCTGCTGACGAACGGCATGGGCGTCGAAGGCACGGCGGCGGACGGCGAAATTATCCGCGCAGTGCAGGATGCGGGCTATGGCGCGAGCGTCAAGGGCACGGAAAGCAAGCAGAGCGCATCCGCCGCAGAGGAAGCCCTCGAAGACCACGAAACCCCGAAGTTCAAACGCCGCCTGTGCTGGTCGCTGGGCTTCCTGATTGTGCTGATGTACTTCTCCATGGGTCACATGATGTGGGGCTGGCCGCTGCCTGCGTGGTTTGACGGCAACCACGTCGCCATGGGGCTGACGCAGATGCTCCTGACCATCATCATCATGGTTATCAACCAGAGGTTCTTTATCAGCGGCTTCAAGGCGTTGTGGCACCGCAGCCCGAATATGGACACGCTCGTCGCGCTTGGCGCAACGGCGTCCTTCCTGTACAGCACTTACGCGCTTTTCGCCATGACCGACGCGCAGCTGCACGGGAATATGGACGCCGTCATGGGTTACATGCACGAGTTTTACTTTGAGTCCGCCGCGATGATTCTGACGCTTATCACGGTGGGCAAGATGCTTGAAGCGCGCAGCAAGGGCAAGACGACCGACGCGCTGAAATCCCTGATGAAGCTCGCACCCAAGACGGCGAACGTCCTCCGCGATGGGCAGGAAGTCTCCCTGCCGATTGAGCAGGTGCAGAAGGGCGATGTGTTCATCGTGCGTCCGGGCGAAAGCATTCCGGTGGACGGCCGTGTGCTGGACGGCATGAGCGCGGTCAACGAATCGGCGCTGACGGGCGAGAGCGTCCCGGTGGATAAGGCAGCGGGCGACAATGTGTCGGCGGCGACGGTCAATCAGTCCGGCTTCCTGCGCTGTGAGGCGACCCGCGTGGGCGAGGATACGACGCTGAGCCAGATTATTCGCATGGTGTCCGACGCGGCGGCGACGAAAGCGCCGATTGCCAAGGTTGCGGACAAGGTGTCCGGCGTGTTCGTCCCGGTTGTGATTTCCATCGCCGTGGTGACGATGATTGTCTGGCTGCTGCTTGGCGCGCCGTTCGGGGATGCGCTGTCCCGCGCGATTGCGGTGCTGGTCATCAGCTGCCCATGCGCGCTGGGGCTGGCGACGCCCGTCGCGATTATGGTCGGCAACGGCGTGGGCGCAAAGAATGGCATCCTGTTCAAGACGGCGGCTTCGCTGGAGGAGACCGGCAAGGTGCAGATTGTCGCGCTGGACAAAACCGGCACGATTACGAGCGGTCAGATGCGCGTGACGGATGTGCTTCCGGCGGACGGTATTGGCGAAAACGACCTCTTGGACGCGGCGCTGTCGCTGGAAACGCCCTCGGAGCACCCGCTGGCGAAAGCGGTTGTGCAGTATGCGCTTGAAAAGGGACGAAAGGCGCAGGATGTGTCGGATTTCGCCGCGCTGCCCGGCAACGGTCTGACGGCGAAGCGAGATGGTGCGCTGCTCCTTGGCGGCAGCGTGAAGTACATGCAGGGGCAGTGCAACGTGCCGGAAACCCTGCTTGCGGCGGCGGAAAAGCTCTCCGGCGAGGGCAAAACGCCCCTGTTGTTCAGCCGCGACGGCGCGATTCTGGGCATGATGGCGGTCGCGGATACGGTGAAAGACGACAGCCCCGAAGCAGTCGCGGAACTGCGCAAAATGGGCATCCGCGTCGTGATGATTACGGGCGACAATCCGCGCACGGCACAGGCGGTCGGGCAGACGGCAGGCGTTGACCAAGTGGTCGCAGGCGTTCTGCCGGACGGCAAGGCGGACGTCGTGCGCCGCTTGCAGAAGGTCGGGCGCGTCGCGATGGTCGGCGACGGCATCAACGACGCTCCGGCGCTCACCTGCGCGGACGTGGGCATTGCCATCGGCGCAGGGACGGACATTGCCATGGACGCGGCGGACGTGGTGCTGATGAACAGCCGCCTCTCCGACGTTCCCGCGGCGATTCGCCTCTCCCGCGCGACGCTGCGCAACATCCACGAGAACCTGTTCTGGGCGTTCTGCTACAATGTCATCGGCATCCCGCTGGCGGCGGGCGTGTTCATCAGCCTGCTGGGCTGGAAATTGAACCCGATGTTCGGCGCGGCGGCGATGAGCCTGAGCAGCTTTTGCGTGGTGTCGAACGCGCTGCGGCTGAACCTCTTCCGCCTGCGCGACGGCCGGCATGACCGCGCCCTGCACCCGGTGACGCTGCCCGACATAACCGCCCAGCCCGGCGCGAAGATGCTGACGATGCGCATTGATGGCATGATGTGCGCCCACTGCGAGGCACGCGTGAAGGCAGCGCTGGAAGCGGTGGATGGCGTGCAGAGCACGGCGGCAAGCCACGAAGCGGGTACGGCGGTCGTGACGCTGAAAGCCGATGCGGATGAAAACGCCCTGAAGCCCCTGCTCAAAGCGGTGGTCGAAGAAAACGACTACGAGGTCAAGGGGTTCGACAAGTAATTTCATAGCATTTCCCCCTTCCTGGCTCATGCGGAGACGTGGAGGGGGATTTTTCGCACGGATTATCCACAGAAAGTGCATAACCTTGTGGATAATAATGTGCAAAAGCGGTGGATAACATCGATTCAATCCCTTTTTAATCACAGCAGTTGTAAAATTCCTCCCCTCCATTGACATATCACGGAAACAATGATACAATTAACGCAATCGAAAGCGGCGTTCGAGAGAAAAAACATGCCGCAAAATACACGGGGAAAATCCCCAAATAAGGAGAAAAGGCACATGAAACGGTTGACTTCCTTGGTTCTGGCGCTGTTGCTGGCGCTGACGATGATGGTGGGTGCGTTCGCGGAAACGGCGGATGTGACCGGCGAATGGTATGGCGAGCTGCTTGGCATTCAGGTGACGCTGACCATCAACGCTGACGGTACCTACAAGATGGACATTGCGGGCATGGATTCGGAGGAAGGCGTCTGGGAAAAGAATGAGGACGGCAACCTCGTGATGGACAAGGGAACGGAAGGCGAAGGGCTTGTGACCGTGACCGAAACGGGCTTGAGCACCGAGCAGGATGGCATGAAGATTGACTTCACCCGTGAAGCGCCTGCTGAGGACGAAGAGCTGACCATCAGCACGGAGACGACGGAAGAAGAACTGCAAGGCAAGTGGCAGGCGACGAGCGTCATCATGAACGGCATGAGCGTGCCGATGAGCATGGTGGGTCAGGAGTGCATCATTGAAGTGAAGGACAGCAATCTGTATCTGCTGAATCTGGTTGGTCAGACGGCGCTGGCGGAGATTCCGATTCCGATGACGTTTGTGGATGGCATCCTCACTGTGACGCTGCCGGTGGACAAGAACACGACGCAGATGTTCGGCGTGGCGAAGCTGACGGACGGCACGTTGCTGTTTGAACTTGTGCAGGGCGACACCACAATGGACTTCCTGATGGAAGCTGTTACGGAGGAAGCAGAACCTGCTGCGGCGGAATAAAATAATATCCAAATCATAACCACCATTGGGGCGGAGGACGGGAACGTCTTCCGCCCTTGCGCGTTTTTGGGAGGAAATTGTTATACCTTTGATGCTATTGTTGCACGAAAACATGAATGAACTGGTAGAAGAAAAGAGCAACGAATGACGAAGAGACTGACGAGCGTTTTCCTTGCCCTTCTGATGCTGAACTTATTTTCCGCGGCGCATTCTCATTTGGAAATAGTATCATCATGAAGGAATCGGACAACAATCAATAATTATCGTCGGACAGTACGAATCGGTGTTCCGGATTTTTTGCGGAAAATGCAATTTCCGCGCAACCGATTCCGCCTGCCGCGCGTCTAATGGGTGAAGCGCTTCCGGAGGCGTGGAATTCGTTTATAGACAGGATAGGACGAAAGGAGTCTATATCATGAAGAAAGTCTTGTGCGCATGTTTGGCGATGCTGGTGCTGCTCTGCGGCGCGGCAATGGCGGAGCATTTCCGCTGTGAGCTGCCGGAAGGGGCGTGGCTGGGCGACACAGCGCCCCTGCGCGAAGGGGATGCGCTGCTGCTTGCGGGCGGCAAGGCACTCTACCGTGTGTCGCTGGCGGACGGCAGCGCGGAGAAGCTGGCGGATATGCCGGATAATGTGATGCACCTGGTGCTGCGGCGCGACGCGGAAGGGCAGCTGACGCTAACCGGCATTGGGTACGATGCCGACTGGAACGAACTGCTCGTGACGTACACACTGAATGCGGACAACGCGTGGGAACTGACGTCGCGCTGGGATGTGCGAGAAGCGTTGGATGACGAAAACGCGGGTGTCGGCGATTTGCTGGTGTCCGACAAGGCAATCTACCTTACCCTGCGCGTGGAGGGCAAGCCGCAGCAGCTGATTTACGAGAATCTGGAAACGAGCGAAGTGCGGCAAATCGGCAGTTTCAGCGATGAAGAGTGGAGTGAGGTGAAGCTGTTCCTCCGCGGCGATACGCTCTGCAATCCCGAAGGGGATTACGACAAGCAGATGCTGACGCTGCACACCTTTGACCCCGCGACGGGCAAAGTCGGCAAAGAAACGTACACGTCGGAGACTGTGCCGCTTTGGACGGCGGACGATTTGCGCTATGTGAACGGGCGCTATTACGCCCTGATGTATGACAACAATGTGCGCGGGCTGTACAGCGGCGAAACGCTGGAAACCATGACGTGCATCACGTCGCCGCTGACGACAATGGACAGCATCCTGCTGGTGACGGATGATGACGTACTGCTCGCCAACGGTACGCTGCTGATGAGCAGCCGTATTGTCTCCGAGGCATCCGTGACGCTTGTCCTGAGCCAGACGGAAGCGCACAACGCGGCTTACTACACACTGCAGAACGGCGTTAACTTCCGCAGCGTCTATGATCTGACGACCGCCGATATCCTCAACACGAAAAACAGCGATGTGGATATTCTCTGCATCACGCCGTTTGATACGGTGAGTTTGAAGCTGCTGAAAACCAAGGGCTACTTCACCGACCTGTGCAGCAGTACAATCCTCTCCAAGCAGGTCAGCCGCCTCTATCCCGGTTTGCAGAAGGGTCTCACGACCGACGACGGCAAAATTATCGGCTGGTATGAGACGGTTGAAACCTATCTGCCTGATGCGGCAATGGATGTGCTGGAGCAGAACGGCATGACTTTTGCGAATACGCTGCTGGAGATGTTCCAGCAAATCACCCAGCTGGCGGATGAGGGCGTTTTCGCGGATGAAGGCATGGCACCCCTCGGCTACCCCGGTTACAGCCGCCTGAATATGCTGAACATGAGTATCGAGCGCTACCTGAACGAGCAGCAGCTGCTCGGCAATCGCATCACGCTGAACAACGCCGAATTGCAGGAGCTGCTGACCTACATCGTGGCGAACGTCCCGGAGGATGAAGACGCTTTCCCGCAGAACGAGGACGGGTATTCGCTCTACGAAATGGACGTCTCCATGCCTATCACGACGGATTGCCACATGCCGATGAAGGTCGGCGCATCGTCGCCCGCCGCGATTCCGGCATCGGTCTATGTGCTGGTGGTGAACCCGTACTCCCAGCACAAGGAGGAAGCTATCCGCTATCTGGAATACTGCGCGCAGAACGTCTACGATGAAACGCAGTACCGCATCTTCGCGGACATGACCGAACCGCTGGTGAACACCTATCAGGAACAGCGGATTGCGGAGATGGAAAGCCAAATCGCCGCGCTGGAAGCGCAGGAGCAGACGGCGGAAGTCAAAGAGCAGCTGTCGGAGCTTCGCGCAAGCAAGGCGGAAGCGGAAAAGTACCGAAACATCATCGACGTGGAGGATATTGCCGCGTGGAAGCAGGTTGCGGGGAATATCGTCGTGCCGGAAGAAAACTACTTCACGGCAGATTTAAAGAAATTGGTGGAGCGCCTGTCGACGGGGAATTTGACGGTGGAGGCGTTTACGCAGGAAGCGAACCGCTACTTTGAGATGGTTTATCAGGAGCGTGGTGAATAAGGACGGGAGAAAGGGAAAATATCCGAAAACCGTATAAAAGCGTCAGAATATACGCCAAACTTGTAAATTCTGCATCCGCCCCCTTGCCTGTCTGCCAAAGGAATGGTATAATGAGAAACGGAAACTGTTTCGACAGGGGAGGATAACAGATGAAACGGCTGATGGCCCTTTTGCTGATGCTGTGCATTGCGCTGACCGGGATGGCGCTGGCGGAAGATGAGCTGTATGAGGAAGTGGACGACTCGGAGTTTAACGAGGATGCAGTTGTTCCGGTAGTAGGAGCTGTGTATCCGGATAAAGTGCTGTCGGATTTTGACAGCAATTCTCCGGCGCTCTATACCGCCCGCATGACCGCGTATACCAGCGGCTATGTGGAACGTGATATTGAGAGCGAGCGTGTTTTCCGCGTGGGCGACGCTTCCGCGCGCGGCGAAGTGCTGTATATTGACCCGACGTGGGTCATCATGCGCTATCAGGGGAAGCTTGCGTATGTCAAACGCCACCGCATTTTCAGTGTGACGCCGGTGGATTCTTCCACGACGCCGCCATACGGCACGCAGAAGCACGCCTATGTCGCCAAGACTGCCGCGGCCTGCTACGTCCGCAAGTCCATGAGCGATCAGGACGAAAGCTGGGTGGTGCTGAATCCCGGCACGACGATTTCCATCTGGTGCATGTACGACGGCTGGGCGGTCGTCAACTATATGCGCAGCTATGGCTATATCAATCTTGATCAGCTGACGGACTTGACGCCGGTGTCCCCGACGGATAATCCCCTGCGCGAGGATACCCCGATTGCGGCGTACACCTCGTATTATAAGATGGTGGACACGGAAAAAAACCATAACCGCATCTTCAATATTGCCCGCGGAAGCGAGCTGATTTCGGGTATTTACCAGCCGGGCGACGTCTTTGACGGCAACAAGATCATGGGACCATACAACAAGGGAAAGGGCTATTTGCCCGCCGGCGCGCTCTCTGACGGCACGACTACGACCAGCTACGGCGGCGGCACCTGTCAGGTGTCCTCGACGCTGTACAACGCGCTGCTCCAACTGCCGGGGATTAACATCCTCTATCGCCGTGCGCACGGCGAGAATGCCGCACCGTACCTGCCGCACGGCGTGGACGCGGCGGTCGGCAACAAAACGCAGAACCTTCGCTGGCGCAACGACTACGACTTCCCGATTCGCGTCGAAGCGCACACCAGCGGCGACGGTGCGCTGTGTATGCTGATTTACCGGGTGTATGACGGGGAATAAGACAATATACACGCAAAGGGGCGAGTAATCGCCTCTTTTTTGATGAAATCGGATGGGAAAAGCGGGAAATCCGGCGAATCAGCAGGAATTTCGCGCGTCAAGGTCGAATATTAACTTGTTACCTCTTCTGCTTGAAAGGAGAAATCACCCGATGAAACGCTTGCTGTCGCTGATGCTGACCCTGCTGCTGACGGCAGGGCTGCTGCTGCCCTGCGCGAAGGCGGAGGACACGGTGCTTGAACCGCTCTGGAATGTGCCGGACTATGTGCAGTGGCTGCTGGACGTGGCGCGCGGCGAAATCGGATACAAGGAAGGGCCGCATGGGTACTCCAAGTACGGCGAATGGGCGGGCGATGCCTACGCGCAGTGGTGCGCCGAATTCCTGTGCTGGTGTGTCGATCAGGTGGATCAGCAACACGGCACGGAACTGCTCCGCAATGTCTACCCCATGTATTCCGGACAGAACGTCGGGCGCGACTGGTTCATCCGGCAGGGGCGGTATGTCACCCGCAACGGCAATTTGGCGAACTGGGGATACCAGTGGATGAAGGACGACGACACCTACATCACCACCGGAACGTACATCCCGCAGCCCGGCGACTGGGTGTTCTTCACTTGGACGAGCAGCACGGATACCGACCACGTCGCCATGGTGGAATACTGCTCACAGGACGCAATGGGGAACATCACCGTGCACGTCATCGAGGGAAACACACCCGTTGCGGTTAAGCGCGCGGAGTACGCCTTGACCTACAACCGGATTCTGGGTTACGGCACGGTGCATGATGTCGCCGACTGGACGATGCGCAGCGGCAACAGTGGGCAGAAGGTGCGCGAATTACAGGAGAAGCTGTCGTATCTGGGCTATCTGGCGGAGGACAAGGTGGACGGCGTCTATGGTGCGGCGACGGTGGAGGCTGTGAAGGCGTATCAGGGCAAGAAGGGCTTGAAAACGCTGGGCATCGCGAACATCGACACGCAGAAAGCGCTGAACGACGAGTACCGCCTGCGCCTCTACACCGACCCCAATGCTTGGGCGGGGGTCGTGGATGACAACGAGGAAGATGACGATTTGGACTGGTAAGGGCAGAAAGTGCTTTTGACGACAGCTTTCCCCCGTGAAAGGAGAATACATAGATGGATCCGATTTATGTCTGCGGCCACCGCAATCCCGATACCGATTCCGTGGTGTCCGCCATGGCGTTTGCGGCGCTGCATAACGCGCTGGGCGACAATGCCTATGTCGCTGCCATGCAGGGCGCGCCGAACGACGAGACGCAGTTCCTGCTCGACCGCTTCGGCTTTCAGGCGCCGACGCTGCTCACCAATGTCCGCACACAGGTGCGCGATATTGACTACGACCGTCCGCCAACGCTCGGCACAAGTGTTCCGATCAGCCACGCGTGGGCAGTGCTGCGCGAGGATGAAAATCTGTCTGCGGTGCCGGTCACGAATGAGGATGGCACGCTCTATGGGATGCTGACCGCGGGCGGCATTGCCGAAAAGGACATGGAGAGCATCACGAAGCCCGAAGTCCGCGACGTGCCGATTTTCAACCTTCTGTCCGCGCTCGAAGGGCATATCATCAACAACGAAGAGGATACGTTCGACACCATTTCCGGCGAAGTCGTGATTGCCCTGCCGACACCCGGCGAATGCCTGAAGGGTGTCAACAGCGGCAGCATCGTCATCTGCGGGCAGCAGAAGGACGTGGTGGACAAGGCGCTGGAAATCGGCGCATCGTGCGTCATTATCTGCCAAGGCTCGCTGTCGGAAAAGTACCTCGGTCTGTCCAGCAAGACGTGCATTATCGCCACGCCCTGCGACGCTTACCGCGCGGCACGGATGATTTATCAGGCGATTCCTGTGCAGCGCATTGCCCAGCATACGGGGGTCGTGCTGTTTCACCTCAACGACTTCATCGACGACGTGCGCGAGACGGTGCTGCAAAGCCGCTACCGCTCCTATCCCGTGCTGGACGAAAACGAGAAGGTCGTCGGCACGCTGAGCCGCTATCACCTGCTGCGGCCGCGGCGCAAGCGCGTTGTGCTGGTTGATCACAACGAGAAGAGCCAGTCCATCCCCGGTCTGGAACAGGCGGATATTATCGCGATTATCGACCATCACCGACTGGCGGATATTCAGACGGGCGCGCCGGTGTTCATGCGCAATGAGCCCGTCGGCTCGACAACGACGATTGTCGCGACGATGTTCCAAGAACGCGGCCTGCAGCCCTCTGAGAAGATGGCAGGGCTGATGGCGGCGGCGATTTTGTCCGATACGGTCATGTTCAAGTCTCCGACGTGCACGCCGCGCGACCGCCGCATGGCTGACCGTCTGGCGCGAATCGCAGGGATTGATTTGGAGACGCTCGGCCGCGAGATGTTCTCCGCCGGCAGCGGCGCGGACAAACCCGTCGAACAGCTGCTGAATACCGACTTCAAGGAATTCCACATCGCGGGGCACAACCTTGGCATCTGCCAGATTACTTGCCTTGACACTGACCGAATGCTGGAGCGTTTGCCGGAAATTCTGCCCGAAATGCAGAAAATCAAGGACAATAAGGGCTACGATATGTTCCTTATGATGCTGACCGACGTCTTGCGCTGCGGCACGGAGCTGGTTTTCCTTGGCGGCGACGACGCGGTGCGGCAGGCGTTTAACCTCAATGAGGACACCTCCAGTCACCATGTGTGGCTTCCGAAAGTTGTCAGCCGGAAAAAGCAGATTGTTCCGGCGCTGGCGTTGCTATGGGGCTGATGCGGCGGCTGGCGGCGGCAGCGCTGGCGGCGGTGCTCCTGCTGTCCACGGCGCTGGGCGAACGCGTCACGTTCCGCCTGAGTGCGGACATTGACCCCGTGCAGTACCCCGCACAGGAGCGAAAGCTGGCGCAGGGGCTGAAATCGCTCTTCCGCCTGCTGACGGTGGAGGGCGACGTGCTGGCGTCGGATGGCAGCTTTGACGCGCGCATTGACCTTGGCCTGACGAACGCGCCGGAAAAAACCGCGACCCGCATCCGCTTCTTCGGTCTGGACAGCCACTGGGGGATTCAGTCCACCACCCTCGGAGGCGAAACGCTGATGGTCAATCAGCTGGCGTGGCTGGAATTTGCCATCAAGGCGTACAATCACCTCGACTTGCCCTTGCAGCGGGTGTTCCTGTGGCTGTCCCCCTACGCGCACACCAGCGCATGGGCAGGTCTCCGGCAGGCGATTGCCGATTTGGCGGCACAGGAAAACGATGGTCGGCTGGAAAACACGGCGCTGATAACCTGCGCGGAAGAAATCGCCCGCCTGTCCGAAGATGACAGGGCGCTGTATTATTATATTGAAGCGTTCGGCTTGGAAAGCGGCGCGGATGCGAATATTTTTGACGCGCTGGCGACCTTGCCGGAGTACGTCGAAGCGAACTTCCCGGATGGCTTGAGCATCGAACACACTGAAAACGGCGTCAGCTGGCAAAACGGCGAGGAAACCGTCTTTTCGTACGCGGAGGCGGACGGCACGCAGGTTGTTTCGCTGCATTTTCCTGATTTGGTGGACTTTTCCGCGACGCTCCGCCGGGATGCGCTGCTCTTCACAGGTGCGCTCTCCCTGCAATCGGACGTGCTGAATGCGCAGGTTTCGTTCTCCCTGCCTGTAAGCTATCCCGTCACGCTGCCGTTCTACGCGCAAATCGACGCGGACGGCATGATGACGGGCGACGACGGCATCCACCTTGCCTTTGAGGGCGAGGCGCAGGGCGACACCATCACCATCCGCCGGATTCAGCCTGACCATAGCGCCACGATGATGACGCTGACGGTCAAGGTGATTCAGGTGGCGGATGGCACGGTGAAGTATGCGCCGGAGGATGTGCAGGGCACGAATGTGCTGTCGGTGGATGGCCCGGCATTGGCGGAGCTGATGGGGCGGATTGGAAAGCCGATGGTGCGGAAGGTGACGCAGTGGCTTGCGGCACTTCCAGCGGAACTCGTGCAGGGCGCAATGGACGCGATGGAGGATAGTGGCTTGCTGGGGACGCTGACAGATGCGATTCTCAACGGCGAAGCAGGGGAGTATTAGGGCACCACCGCACAATTCGGCGGCGCGTCTGGCGATGTCTTTTCCGCCATCTGCGGCATGCAAATTTCTCGATTTACATCCAGTAAACCTTCGAAATTTGCATTTGCATCTGACGAAAAATCCATTCGCCAGCCGACCACCTCATTTGCGCGGTGTTACCTTAGAATCTGCACAGAATTTGTTGAGGTGCTTTATGAAACTATTGTTTATCATTGGCGATGCAGCTGTTGGGAAAATGACAGTTGGTCAGGAATTGATGAAAATAACGGATTTAAGGCTCTTTCACAATCACATGACCATCGAACCAGTGATAGAGATTTTCGGTCGATACGAGGGCAAGACAATCGCAGAAATCCGCGACGTTATTTTCAAGAACTATGCAGCTTCCGATAATGATGGGATGATTTTTACAATGATGATGGATTTCAATCTGCCATCAGAATGGGCGTATCTGGAGCATGTCAAAGGCATCTTTGAACCATACGGGACGGACTTCTATTATGTTGAACTGATTGCGCCGCAGGAGATAAGACTGAAAAGGAATATTTCTGAAAACAGACTAAAAAATAAAGCGTCCAAAAGAGATATCGAGGCTTCCAATCAGCGCTTAATCAATGACGACAAAAACCATCGGTGTGTTAGTTATGAAGGCGAGATTCCTTTTGATAACTACCTGAGGATTGATAATTCTGATATAGAACCTGATGAAGTCGCAAGATTGATTAAGAAAACTTTCAATCTGTAAATTTTAGGTTGCTGTACTGAACATTAGACCGTTGACTGGTCGCAGTGTGCGAAAAGTTGACGGTCTTTTTGGTGCAGAAGGATTCGTATGCTCTCCCGCCAGCCAATCCGCAGACAAACGAAAAGCCCCTTCTGACTTTCGCCAGAAGGGGCAGGGGAGGCAGAATTATTCCGCGTTCGCCGCGTTAATCATTTCCATCAGATTCGCGCGGTATTCCTTCCACTGGGGAAGGTTCTTCCAGTAGTCCGGCAAGCTGTTGCCGAAATCATCGACCGGATTGCGCCAAGTAATCTTGTTGTTGATGGACAGGTACGCCATCTGTGCGCTGCCCAAATCATCCGCAATGCTCACAACGCTGCCGCAGGCAAGACCGTTCGAGACATCCAACAGTTCCGCCTTGGAAATCTGGTCGAGGCTCGTGAACCACTTGATGCACTGGCTCTTTTCAAACACATAGAAGCCGTTGTACTCGCAGGTGACGGTCACAGAGCCGTTGTTCACCGCGACATACGCCGTGCCAACCTGCTTGAAGTTCGCCGCCAGCAGCGGGAAAGTCTGCCAGCCGGTCTTGCTCAGGTCAACGGGAACGATGGCGTGCCAGTCGTCCGCAATGCCCAGATCCTTCAGCGTCAGACCCGCCAGAGAAGCCGTGTTGTTCGGGAACCAGACGGGGTCGCTGCTGGTGTCCTTCGCGGGCTCCTTGCCGGCGGTGCTGGTGATGAAGAAGTCTACGTCGATGGTCATGCCATTCTTGATGTCATCGGGATTGATGGCGGAAACATTGTCGGTCACATTGCCGTTCCAGTCCTTGTGATTCCACGGCGCGGAGTTGTTTTCCACCATCCAGTCGTCATAAATGATAGAGTAATCGTCCGTCGCCTGGATGTACTGGTCGCCGTAGTGCGCGCCGAAGCCGACGTCGGTGAAGTTAATGGACTTGCCGTTGACGCGGATGTCGGTAATCTTGAGGTAGCTGTTCGGAAGCTTCTTCGTGCCGTCAGAGACGACCAGCAGCAGCTTCTTCGCGCCGTTCACAGGAGACGACCAGCCATCGCGGTCAAAGGACAGGCTGGCGGTGTAATACCCATCGCCGGTAATCTTTGCCGTTGTGCTGCTGGCATGACCTGCGCTGTCGCCTTCGGGCTTCGTGTTGGCAGGCCACCAGCTGCCGGACTGATAGAACAGCCACGCTTCCGCGCCGTCCTCCAGCACCGGCGGCGGCGCAACCAGAGAGGTCAGCTTGCCGGGCTTTTCGCCAATGTCTTCCGGCATTTCACCCGCGTTCGCTGCAACGATGAAGTCTACCTCAATCGTGTCGCCCGCAACGATGTCGTCGGGGTTGATGATTTCGTAGGTCGCTTCGTCCGCACTGTCAAAGGCGCGCAGACCGTCCGGACCGGTGGAATCCGGGGAGAAATTCTTGTCCCAGTAGTTGTTGTAAATCGGCGCAAAGCCTGCGTTCGGGTCGTCGTGGAAGGTGCCGTAGAGGTTCGGCTTGTGGTCAATGGACTTGCCGTTGACGCGGATGTCTGTAATCTTCACATAGTAGCCGGGGAAGAGGCTCTCCGCGTTGTCCAGCACGAGGTTGAACTGAATCGCGCCCTCCGCCTTCTGCCAGTTGAACTTGAGCCCGACCGTGTACATGCCGGGACCGGTAACTTCGGCGTTCGTGGCTTCCACGCCTGTTTCGGACGAGGGCTGGTCAGCGGACTTATGCTGCGGCCACCACGGGAATTTCGAGGAATCGGTTTCATGGTTCGACGCGAAGTACAGCAGCCACGCGGTGGCGGACTGCTTTTCTTCCGCGTGCGCAATGCTGACCAGACTCAGCAGCATGGCAAGCGTGAGCAGCAGCGCGGTCAGACGGGAAAGACGCTTCATGGGAAAACTCCTCCTTTGTTTTGCGAGAATTTTGTGCGTGTTTCCAGCAGACATTACGCACTATTGCTATTATTATAACGTTTTCGTACCAAAAAGTCAATGGAAAAGGAAATGGATTCCTAACGAAAATTGTCGAAAATTACGAAAATGCCAGTAAAACAGCATTCAAAGTTGCTATAAGTGCGCAGAAAATACACGCGCGGGACTTTACACGCGCCGGGAAACACGGTACAATACTTTTGAATCGAAATTTTTCGCGCGGACGGTTGACTTGCCCGCGCATCAGGAGGAACGCAATGAAACTCTGGGGAGGACGCTTCAGCAAGGCAACCGACGGGCTGGTGGACGATTTCCATTCCAGCATTTCTTTTGACCAGCGGCTGGCGGAGCAGGATATTACCGGCTCAATTGCCCACGCGACCATGCTGGGCGAGCAGGGCATTATCCCGCAGGAAGACGCGGAAAAGATTGTCGAAGGCCTGCGCGGTATTTTGGCGGACGTCAAGGCGGGCAAAGTCCACTGGATGGTGGACGCGGAGGACATCCACATGAACGTGGAAGCGCTGCTGACCGAGCGCATCGGCGAAGCGGGCAAACGCCTGCACACCGGGCGCAGCCGCAACGATCAGGTGGCGCTGGATTGCCGCATGTACGCCAAACTTGCCTGTCAGGAGACGCAGGAGATGCTCTGCGAGCTGCTCAGCGTCCTGCTGGACATTGCGCAGGACAACCTGCACACCATCATGCCCGGCTACACCCACCTGCAGAAGGCGCAGCCCATCACCTTGGCGCACCACATGATGGCGTATTTCCAGATGTTCCGGCGCGACCTCGACCGCTTCGCCCACGCCTACGACGCGGCGGACGTGATGCCGCTGGGCAGCGGTGCGCTGGCGGGCACGACCTATCCGCTCAATCGTGAGCGCGTGGCGGAACTGCTGGGCTTCTCCCGCATCAGCATGAACAGCCTCGATGGCGTGTCCGACCGCGACTTCCTATTAGAATACCTTTCGGCGGCGTCAATCTGCATGATGCACCTCTCGCGCTTCTGCGAGGAGCTGATTTTGTGGAACACGAACGAGTTCCGCTTTGTCGAGATGGATGACGCCTTCGCGACGGGGTCGTCCATCATGCCGCAGAAGAAGAACCCCGACGTCGCGGAGCTGATTCGCGGCAAGACCGGGCGCGTCTATGGCGATTTGATGGGCTTGCTGACGACGATGAAGGGGCTGCCGCTGGCGTACAACAAGGACATGCAGGAGGATAAGGAAGCGTTTTTTGACGCGCGCGACACGCTGGTGAAGGGGCTGACCGTGTTCACCGCCATGCTGCGCACCGTCACCTTCCGCAAGGACGTGATGGAGAAGGGCGCGTCCGGCGGCTTCACGAACGCGACGGACTGTGCGGATTATTTGGTCAAGCGCGGCGTGCCGTTCCGGGATGCGCACGCAGTCGTTGGGCGGCTGGTGGCGCACTGCCTGAATGAGAACAAGGCGCTGCTGGATTTGTCGCTGGAGGAACTCAAACAATTCCATCCGGCGTTTGAGGCGGATGTGTTTGACGACCTGTCGATGCTCTCCTGCGTCGAGAAGCGGCGGATTCCGGGCGCGCCCGCGCCGGACATGGTGCAGGCGGCGATTGACGAGGGGCGCAAGTCCTTGGAGGAAAACGCATGAGCATCGCCGTATTTTCCGCGCAGCAGACGCAGCAGCTCTTCGCCCTCTTTTCCGCCATGACCGACTATTACGCGGGCGATCCGGCGCGCATCAACCACTTCGTGAAGGTGCACGCCTACGCGCGGCAAATCGGGCTTGCGGAGCAGCTGGACGCGGACACGCTGTTCCTGCTGGAAGCAGCTGCCCTGACGCACGACATTGGCATCCGCGAAGCAGAGCGCCTGTACGGGCAGTGCGGCGGCAAGCTGCAAGAGCGCCTCGGCCCGCCCGAAGCGAAGAAGATGCTGGATTCGCTCGGCTTCGCGCCGGATGTGACGGAACGGGTATGCTTCCTGATTGCGCACCACCACACGCTTGACGGCGTGGATGCGCTGGACTGGCGGATTCTGCTGGAAGCGGACTTCCTCGTCAACATGATTGAGGAGGGGATGAAGGCGGACGCGATTCAGTGCGGACGGGAGAAGATTTTCCGGACGGAGATGGGGTTGAGGCTGATGGAGAGGCTGATGCCGAAGGGGTAACGCCAAGCATAAAGCTTGTTGCCAACGATGGTGTCAGTATTGGAAGCATGGAAAACTTCTGTGTCACACGCTGAAAGGAGTACAAAGTCCGTGGAAAACACAAACAAGAAAGCTTTTGATCATAAGAAATACAAGATGCAATGGGATAGACAAAATACCAAGAATATTGGTCTTAAGCTAAATTATCACACCGATGCGGACATTCTTGCGCGTCTTGCAGATATCAAGAATGTGCAAGGCTATGTAAAACAACTCATTCGCGACGACATTGCACGCCAAACGCAGGAAACATAAGAAAAGTGACTATATAAAAAAGCACAAAAAATGGAGTCGGACATCACTCGTCCGGCTCCATTTTTTTCAGTGGCTCTTATGGAACAGCAAGTGCTCATACCGCTCCGTGTCAATCGTGCGCACCATAATCTCCAATTCTTCGTCGCCCATGACCGTGTTGCGGCCCTGCGCGTACAGTTCGGCGACCAAGTCGCGCAGCGTCGTGACCAGCGGGTCGGTCTTCGGAATGACCTCGTTGCCCTTCAGGCGGAAGTAGCTGTTCAGCCAGTGCGCCACGCCCGCTGTGCCGGAGGTTGCATCCACCGCGACAAGCGCCGGACGGTTCAGAATCTTTGCCGTGTCGAAAATGTTGTAGATTTCTTCGTCCTTCAGCAGACCGTCGGCATGGATGCCCGCGCGGGTGACGTTGAAGTGGCGGCCGACAAACGGCTGACGCGGGCTGATTTCGATGCCGATTTCGCGCTCCATGTACTCGGCGATTTCGGTCACGGCGGTCAAGTCCATGCCGTCGAGCGTGCCGCGCAGGGAGGCGTACTCAATCGCCATGGCTTCCAGCGGGCAGTTGCCCGTGCGTTCGCCGATGCCCAGCAGCGAGCAGTTGACCGACGAGCAGCCGTACATCCACGCCGTACCCGCGTTGCTGACGACCTTGTAGAAGTCGTTGTGGCCGTGCCACTCCAGCTGTTCCGACGGCACGCGCGCGTAGTGGTGCAGACCGTAGATGATGCCGGGGACGGAGCGCGGCAGGGCAGCACCGTAGTAATGCACGCCGTAGCCCATCGTGTCGCAGGCGCGAATCTTAATCGGCAGCCCGGAGTCCTCGGACAGGTACATCAATTCTTCGGCGAAGGGAAGGACGAAGCCGTAGAAGTCAGCACGGGTGATGTCCTCGAAGTGGCAGCGCGGGCGGATGCCGCGGTCAAGTGCTGCCTTGACGATGCCCAGATACTTGTCCATCGCCTGCTTGCGCGTTAGGTGCATCTTCTTGAAGATGTGGTAATCCGAGCAGGAGACGAGGATGCCTGTCTCCTTCACGCCTGCCTGCTTGACCAGCTCGAAGTCCTTCTCGTTGGCACGAATCCACGTCGTGATTTCGGGAAAATCGTAGCCGAGGTCTTGGCAGGCATGGAGCGCCTTCTTGTCCTTGTCGGTGTACAGAAAGAATTCGGACTGGCGAATCAATCCCTTCGGGCCGCCCAGACGGTGCATCAGCGAATACAGGTGGACAATCTGCTCGACCGTGAACGGGCTGACAGACTGCTGACCGTCGCGGAAGGTGGTATCGGTCATCCAGATTTCGTCCGGCATGTTTTCCGGCACATGGCGCATGTTGAATGCAACCTTCGGGATGGATTCATAGTCGTACAGTTCGCGATAAAGGTTCGGCTCTGCGACATCTTGCAGGCTGTACTGATAGCGGTTGGTCATCAGCAGGTTTGATTTCTTGTCAAATTCGAGCATGGAAATGCGCCTCCTTCTTCATAAATACAATAGGTAATAGCAAAGAAAGGCAGTACGCGAACGTATTGCCTTTCGGTTTACTGTCGCGTCGTTGCGGCATGGATTATTTCAATTCGCTGACAAACTCCTCGATGCGGCGCAGACCCTCCATGCAACTTTCCATTGCCACAGCGTAGCTCAAACGGCAGAAGCCCTCCGCCTCAAAGGCGTTGCCCGGCACGACGGCGACGTGCTTGTCCGCCAGCAGCAGCTCCGCGAATGTCTGGCTGCTGTCAATAACGCGCCCATTGTACGTCTTGCCCATCACGCCCGTGATGTTCAGCATGATGTAGAACGCACCCTGCGGCTTCATGCAGCTTAGCCCTGGAATGCTGTTGATTTTCTCCACCATTGCGTTGCGGCGCGCCTCAAACTGCGCCACCATGTCCGTCACGCACTGCGGATCGCCCTGCAGCGCCTTCATGGCGGCGTACTGCGCGATGGAGTTCGCGTTGGATGTCGCGTGGGACTGGAAACTTGTCATGGCGCAAATCTCGACGCGCGGACCCGCGACGTAGCCGATGCGCCAGCCGGTCATGGCATACGCCTTGGACATGCCGTTGACCACGAACGTCTGGTTCTTGATGGCTTCGCCCAGCTCGGCGATAGAAACGTGCTTCTGACCGTCGTAAATCAGCTTCTCGTAGATCTCGTCGCTGACGACGTAGAACGGGTGGCTGACGGCGAGGTCAGCAACGAATTGCAGCTGCTCCCGTGACCAGACGGAGCCGTTCGGGTTCGACGGACTGGTGAGGATAATCGCCTTGGTACGGCGGGTGACGCGCGCGGCGATATCGTGGCTGGTGGGGATGAAGTTATTGCGCTCATCCGACGGGATGAACACCGGCACGCCGCCCGCCATGCGCACCATTTCGGGATACGACACCCAGCAGGGCGTGGGAATCAGCACTTCGTCGCCGGGGTCGAGGATGCACTGGAAGATGGTGTACAGGCTGTGCTTCGCGCCGGAGGAAACGATAATGTCCGACGGCGTATAATGCAGATGGTTGTCACGCTCCAGCTTGTCGCAAATCGCCTGACGCAGCGCAACCGTGCCGGCAGCGGGGGTATAGCGGGTCATGCCCTTGTCCAGCGCCTCTTTCGCGGCGTCGCAGATGTATGCGGGGGTCGGAAAGTCGGGTTCGCCCGCGCCGAAGCCGATGACGTCCACGCCCGCGGCCTTCATTTCTTTCGCCCGCGCGTCAATCGCCAGCGTCGGGGAGGGAGCGATATTCTGACAACGGTGAGAAATCGTAAGCGCCATAAGGATTACCTCCTGCAATAACAAGTAATATGAAATGCAATCCGCAGTGCTTTTTCATCCGTTTCCTCATTGAAATGGATGCGGCGGATGGTGCGTGAATGCTCACAACAAGTTAATTATATCCCGTTTACATCGAAAATGCAATAGGGAAAACGATAAAAATGCATAAAATCACGGTTTTCCTGCAAAACGCAAAAAAATATCCCCGACACCTCGCGATGCCGGGGAAAATGACTTGCATGATGCAAATTTTATTCCGTCATTTTGCCGCTTGCGTTATCCGAAGGCGCGGCGGCGGTCAAATCGCTGACAAACGCAGCTTTAGCGGTGGTCATGTACACGCCGAGGAACAGCGACAGCAGCATGGAGCAGACGTTTGCAAGCGTGTAGCCCGCCATCGTCAGCACGGCCGAATCAAGCACGGCAATCAGCAGACTCCAACCGATGAAAGATAATTCCAGCAGGAAGAAATTCATGCGGTTGCCCTTCATGATGGTGCGGCTGGTGCGCATAATCTCCGAGACGCTCGTGTTCGGGTTGCGTGCCAGCAGATAGTCGGATGCCGCCATCAAGTAGATGCGCATGATGGCGAGCACCAGCGTCGCAATCACCGCGATGAAAAACAGAATGGCGGTGAGCAGCATGATATCGGGCGACGACACGGTCAGCAGCACTGGAATCGCCACTACATACGCCAGCAGCATCGGCCAGAAGGCGTAGAACGCTGTGCAGATCTGCAGCCAAATCGCGCGGAAGGTATAGGGAATATACGCCAGCGAATGGCGCACCAGCACGTCCTCCCCGCGGAGAATGCGTTGTGCCGCGCCGATGGTGCCCAGCGTCAGCGGAATGCTCATCAGCGTAAACAGCGTATTCAGCAGCGAATAAGTGATCCCCTTGCTCGACGACATGAAGGCGCTGTAAGCCGCCACAAAAGCATCCGGATCGCTGAGAAGCAAGTCCGTATCCATCGGCGGCGTTAGCCCGAAGGCAGTTTGGATAAACATGAAGATAAGCTGCGGAAGGCTCGCCACGAGGAAAATCAGCAGCATTATGGGCAGAACAGGCTTGATGGCAGACCAAGCGGTTTGGCGATATTCTTTCGAGGTGCGCATAAGCATTTCTCCTTTTATATGGACTTTGGGGTGATGGATGCAGTGTCATCCGCCGAGGAAACGAGGTTGCCGACCCAATCATCCACAAAAGCGGCGCGCGCGGTGACCATGTACGCCCGCACGAACACCGGCAGCAGGAAGACGCAGACGACATAGGCGTTGTAGCCCACCAGCAAGAGCACCGCCGCGCAGACGAGGATCATTGGCAGCCACCACCCGGCGAACGACAATTCCAGCAGGAAGAGGTTCAACCGCCTGTCCTCCATGATAGTGCGGCTTGTTTCCATGAGGTCGGACACGCGCAGGGTAGGTTTTTTCGCCATCAGGTATTTCGCCGCTGCCATCGAATACAGCCGCGTGACCCCGAAAGCAATCGCTGCAAGCGAGGCAAGGCAGAAAAGCTGGTAAACGCCGTGCGAATGGAAGATAAGCAGCAAGACGAGTGTGACGGCCGCGAGAGCCAGCAACGGCCAGAAAGCGTAGAGTACAATACGGATTTCCAGCCCAATCGCGCGGAGCGAATAGGGGACATACGTCAGCGAATGGCGCGCCTGCACATCTTCCCCGCGCAGAAGCCGCTGTGCCGCGCCAATCAGCCCCAGCGTCAGCGGCACGGACAGACAGTTGAACAGCACGTTCAAGAGCAGATTCGGCGCGAGCGTCTGCACGACGAACGCATCGTAGGCTGCCAGAAAGCGGCTGGGGTCGCTGAACCAAAACTGCATGTCTATCGGCGGAATCAGCCCGAAGAGCAATTGCAGGAAGAACTCGATGAGCTGCGGCAGAACCGCAGCGAGGGAAATCAGCAGCATAACGCGCCAGTGTGGGCGGATGGCGTTCCACGCGATTCGGCGGTATTCCTTGGCAGTACGCATGGGTATCTCTCCTTTACACTTCTTTCGGTGCGGCGGCTTCTGGCTCTTCCGGCGTATCAATATCATCCAGCGCGAGCAGCAGGGTCATGATGGCATACGCCAGTATCGGCACGGGCAGCAGCTCCGCGACGACGCGCCCGACCATCCCCGCGTACAGCACGAGCACGGTCTGTCCTGCCAGACAGAGCAGATACCACAGCCCGATCGGCAGGATGGTCATCAGCAGGTCGAAGCGCCAGTCGTTCATGTCCTCGCGGGCGTGCTTGAAGGTGTTCCAGACGCCGCTGTCCGGGTCGAGGACGAAGCGGTAGCGGACGGCGTGGATGCCGACGGCAATCAGCACCGTCCAGACAACCTCGACAATGAGGACAATCACACCGGTGATTTGCCGAAGCCAGTAGGCGCGCCAGCTGATGATGCTTCCCAGCAGTGCGATGAGCAGGACTGCGCCGATGGTGGGAAGCGACTCGTATACCGCCAGCAGCAGATGCAGTCCAATGGCGCGCGGTGCATAGCGCAGTCCGAGCGTGAAATCCTTTGCGGCGGGGTTTCTGTCCTTGGCGGCGGCGAGGGAGACGCTGTACAGCATCGGAACGGTGACGGCTGCCACCAGCGCGCAGGGGATGATGATGTACCAGTATTGGGAAAACGAATGCCCTGCGGACGAAAAAAGATACGACAGCACGTCTTTGACGGTACGGTCAGGCTGCGGAAGACAGAAGATGTTCAGCAGCATGCTCGGAAGCTGACAGAGCAGGGTCAGCAGCAGCAAAATCGGGTGCTGACGGAGCATCTGACGGGCGACTTTGCGGTAATCTTTGCGGGCGTAACGCATGGTGTGCATCTCCTTTCGTGGTGTCTGGTCGCGCCAATGGGCGCGACAATATGCAAGTGGTGGGTAGAGCGAGCTGGGGGCGCGTCTGCGGACGCGCGAAGTTTGTGTACTGCGCTGAAAGCGCTTCGCTGTTCAGCGCGTGGGTGGCATACTTGACTTTTCTCACGCAGTTGATTACACGTCCGGCAGTTGGGGCGTTGCCCCAAGCCCCAGCAGGGACGCTGTCCCTGCACCCTGCAAGGGGCATTGCCCCTTGACCCGTTTTGGGCTGCCCGGCTTGAGTACGCTTCCTTAACTGGTTTATTCAGCGGCTTTAGGTGTTCCTGCCGCGCAAAGTCCTAAAATCGCATAGAACATCGGCGATGTCAAGCAAATACTGAACGTAAACATCCCCTGCGCCAAAAAACCAACCGCCATCATCGCCAGCGGCAGTGTCTCCCGCTTCCTGATTGCCCCCGCAATCGCCGCGGCGCACGTCAGCATCAGCAGCAGCGCCGCCGGAATCCCGCTATTCACCATCGTTTGCAGGAAAAAATTATGCGGATTATCGAAGTTTTGCAGAATGGTCTGCCCGGTTGCATCAAGATAATCGCGGAAAGCGGCGTAGAACGCATCCGGCGAAAGCCCGAACCACGGCGACTGCGCGGTCATTTCCAGCGTCATCCGCCAAACGCCGATTCTCTCCGAGCCGAATGCGTCCTGCGCGCGGCCGTTCAGCAATTCATGCATCTCCCAGAGCGCGCCGCCCTCCGGCATGGGGAGATAGACGACGAGTATCAGCGCCACAAGCAGCCCCGCGCACACGAGCGCCAGCAGTCCCTTTCGCGGCAGGGGACGTGGCGGATGACACATCAGCAGCGGTGCGAGGGCAACCAGTACAACGCCGAGGAGCGTGCAGACTGCGCTGACCTGCCCCGGCGCAAATTCGATATCCGCCGAGATGTCAAGCCACGGCAGGACGATCGCTTGGCGCAGCGCGAAGAGCAGCAGCGTCAAGCCCAGCGTCAGCAGCAGGCGCGCCAAACATTCCGGCTGACGGAGCGCAAGGCAAATGAGCGCAAGAAGCGTCAGCGCCAGCACAATCAGTCCGCTCTGCACGTCCATCAGCAGCGTCAGCAGGATAGCGCACAGCCCGCCCGGCAGATGCAGCCAATGATGCTTTTGCCCCAAGACGAAGCTGCCCAGCAGCCCCGGCATCAGCAGGCAGATCCACGCGCTGACAAGGTCGATATTGCCGATAGTGCCCTGAAATTCGTAGTTTGTGCGGATGCTCCGACCCATCGGAAAAAGCGACAGGGGATTGAACCCTGCGTATTGCAGCAGCACGAGGACGAGATAGCCTGTTACAGCGGCGCTGCAAACCGTCAGCAGCGCGGGGACATTCGCGTCCATGCGGCGCAGACACAGGAAAATCAGCCCGTAGCACGCGATGCTCACGAAGCCCTCATACCGCCCCGAACCCCACAATACGGTCGGCACGCCCCAAGCATTCATTTCCCCTGCGTGACTGCCGAAGAAGCAGGACAATCCTGTCCAGAGCAGGAAGAGCAACATCAGCATCAGCGGCAGTTTTCGGCGCTTTTCCCGGCGGAAGAGGGTCGGAATCGTCAGCAGGAGGGTCAGCATGGTGAAAATCAGCATTCCGTCCCACTTCGCGCGGGTGATGTTGCTGTAATCCTGCATCGTCAGGCAAGTGAGGGTATCCCACAGCGGAACTTCGCCCGACACCAGCGCGTTCAGCGGCGTACTTTCGCCCAGCAGCCAGAACGGGAAGACGGCGACCCAGAGAATCGCCGCCAGCGTTCCGACGATGATATTCTTTGGCGGGTGGAAGCAGTATTTCTTCATGCTTCACCTCCGGATTTTCATTTACCGCGGCATGGACAGCGCAGCGCGTCCCTTGCCGTGCAGTGTCAGCACGGGCGCGGTGTGCGGGATGTACGCGCTTTCGCCCTTGCGCAGCGTCAGTTGACCACCCGCGAAACGCACGGTCAAGTCGCCGTCGAGCGCCGTCAAAAGCCCGAACGCCGTCACGGCGGGCAGCACCGCTTCACCCTGTACATTCACCAAGTCCAGCGTGAAGTATTTTTCGTCCAGCACACGCGCAACGGGCTTATTGGGCGCGGGAATCGGGTCGAGGGAGAAGGTCAGGTCGGTCACGTCCAACGCCTTTTGCAGGTGCAGTTCGCGGCGGTTGCCGTTCTTGTCCACGCGATCCCAGTCGTAGAAGCGGTAGGTGATGTCGGACGACTGCTGGATTTCGTAGAGCATGATGCCCGCGCCGATGGCATGGACGCAGCCCGCCGGAATGAAACACACGTCGCCCGGATGCACCGTCACGCGGCGCAGGAGCGGCTCGACTGCCGCGCCCTGTTCGCACGCGGCGCGCAGGGTGTCAAGCGTTGTGCCGGGCTTGATGCCGTAAACGAGCTGACTGCCTTCCGGCGCATCCAGAATCAGCCATGCCTCGGTCTTGCCGAGCTTGCCGTTCTCCACGCGTGCAGCGTAATCGTCGTTCGGGTGTACCTGCACGGACAGCGGTTCGGCGGCATCAATCAGCTTCAGCAGCAGCGGGAAGGGCTTCTTGGCGTACTCGCCCGCGAACGCTTCGCCGTAAGCGGCAATCAGGTCAGGCAGCTTTACGCCCGCGTCGTCGGTGGATTCCAGCCCCGGAATGCACGAAACCTCCAGACTTTCGCCCGTCGGCACTTCGCGGATGTCCTTGCCGTAGACCGTGCGCAGCTTCTCGCCGCCCCACGGGGTCAGCTTGCCGCCGCGGAACGCCGGGTGCATTTTCAGCGGCAGCAGCGGGCAGTCGTTCGTCAGGCGCATTTCCAGCGCGGCGAACCGCAGGTCGGGCAGGGAAGCATAGCGGATATGCCCCGCGATGCGCATCCCGATTTTCTGGTAGAGGGTGAGAGCGGCACTGTTGTTCACCAGCGTGTCGCAGCGCAGCGCGGTGCAGCCTTGAGAACGCAGAATGGCGAGCATTTCACCCATCATGCCGCGCCCCAGCCCTTGCCGCTGCTTCTCCGGTGCGATGCACAGGCGGTGGAACGTGCCAGGCTTGCCGCCGAAGAGCCAGTTGACGGCGTCGTAAGCGGGTTCAAAGGTCGAATCAAGGGTGACGGCGGCGACAACGGTGTTCCCTTCGCGCACGACGTAGAGCGTGCCTGCGTCGATACTCTTGTGAATCTGGTCAGCGTTGGGGTACGTTCCCCAGTTCCACTGGGCAATGCCCTTTTCGTGCATGGCACTGGTGACGCGCGCGTACAGGGCGCAGACGGAATCGAAATCGGACGTAAGACCACGGGTAAGCAGCATAATAGTGCTCCTCCTTAAAATGGAATAGTAGAATGAAATTGCTTTTACAAGAGATAACGGCTGAAAATCGCTTTTCCTTGCCTGAATTGTCACCGGTCACTGGTATACATGGCGAACAGATGCGCATACAGCCCGCCTTTTGCAATCAGATCTGTGTGGCTGCCCTGCTCTTCTACGCCTTTCTCCGTCAGCACCCAGATGCAGTCGGCACCCTTGATAGTCGTCAGGCGGTGCGCAATGGTGAACACGGTGCGCCCCTTCGCCAGCTTTTCGAGCGACTTCTGGACGATGTGCTCGCTCTCGTTGTCCAGCGCGGAGGTCGCTTCGTCCAGAATCAGAATCGGCGGATTTTTCAGGAACACGCGCGCGATGGAAATGCGCTGCTTCTGTCCGCCGGAAAGCCGAACGCCGCGTTCGCCGACATAAGTGTCATAGCCGTGGGGCAGGGCGGAGATGAACTCGTGCGCGCCCGCCAGTTTTGCGGCTTCTTCGACTTCCGCGCGGGATGCGCCGGGCTTGCCGTATGCGATATTCTCCAGCACCGACCCGGCGAACAGGTAGACCTCCTGCTGCACCATGCCGATGGCTTCGCGCAGGCTCTTCTGCGTCAGCGTGCGGATGTCCTGCCCGTCGATGCGGATGCAGCCGCCCGTCACGTCATAGAAGCGCGGAATCAGGTTGCACAGCGTGGTTTTGCCCGCGCCGGACGGCCCGACCAAGGCAATCGACTGCCCCGGACGGACGGTCATGTTCAGGTTGTGGATGACTTCGGCGTCGTCGTCCTGATAATGGAAGGAAACGTGGTCGAACGCGACTTCGCCCCGGACATCCGTCAGCACCTTCGCGTTCGGCGCGTCCACAATCTCCGCCGGGGCGTCCATGATTTCAAGGAAACGGTCGATGCCGGTCATGCCGCGCTGGAATTGCTCGGTGAATTCAACGATGCGGCGGATGGAGTTCAGCAGCACGTTCGCATACAGCAGATACGCCATGAAGTCCGCCGCGCTGAGCCGACCCGCCTTGATGAACAGTGCACCGCCGACGACGATCACGATGTACATCAGCCCGTCAAAAATGCGGTTCGACGTGCCGAACTGCGCCATCACGCGGTACGACTGCGCCTTGAGGTCAAGGAACTTCGCGTTGCCGTCGGCAAACTTTTTTTCCTCAATTTCCTCATTCGCGAACGACTTCACCACGCGGATGCCCAGCAGCGAATCTTCCACCTGCGCGTTGATTTCGCCCACCTGCTTGTTGCGCTCCTTGAAAATCTGCCGCATTTTGGTATTGAAGTGCTTGGCAAAATAGAGCATGAACGGCAGCACGGCGAACATCATCAGCGTCATGGGGATATTCATCGTGCAGAGGATGATGAAGGACACGAGAATCTTCACGCCCGCAATCAGGAATTCCTCCGGGCAGTGGTGCGCAAACTCGGTGATTTCAAACAGGTCGGACGTGATGCGCGCCATGATCTGCCCGACTTTCGTGTCCGAGTAGTAGCCGAAGGACAGCTCCTGCAGGTGGTGGAAGATGTCGTGGCGCATATCCGTTTCCAGCTGGCTGCCCATGATATGCCCGATGGACTGCATGTAGTAATTTGCCGCCGCGTCGATGATGCGCAACAGCATGTAGACACCGCCCATCATCAGCACGAACGGCACCGTCAGCGACGCGACGTCGTAGGTCGCGCGGGTCGTAATCGTGCGGACAATCAGCGGCAGCACCAGCTCGCAGACGGTCGTCAGCGCCGCGCAGCACAGGTCGAACGCCATGGTCTTGCGGTACTTGCGGAAGTAGGGGAGGAAGCGCCGGACAAGGACGCTGGTACTGAGGGTATTGCGGTTCTCCTGCTTTGCCATACAAAAAAACTCCTGTTCGTAGATTCAAATCCATTGTACCACGAACAGAAGCCTGTTTCAAGCATACGATTTTCATTTTGGGTACGGTCATCTTCCAACGGATGCTCTTGTTCAGGATGGCTTCATGATAGCATAAATGCGGCGGAAGGGCAACCGATTATGGTTGAAAAATGACGCAGCTGGTGGTTTCGATGCGAAAAAAACAAGGGGAATTGCCCAATTTAGCGAAAAGCTATTGACGAGCACAGTACATTGTTATATAATTATCATGATATGCAGACAAAAAATGTCCGCAGGAAAGAAGGAAAAGAACCATGAAGAACACGAAACGGGTTCTGGCGTTCCTCGTTGGCGCGGCGATGATGCTGCCGATGGCTTCGGCGGAAGGGAAGCTTGCGTCCGGCGACTATGAGGCAACCAGTCAGGGCTTCGGCGGCGCGGTGACAGTGAAGGTCACGGTCACGGATGGCAAAGTCACAGCGGCTACCATCACCGGCGACAAGGAGACCGAGACGATTGGCGGCGCCGCCATCAAGACGCTGACCGAAAAGCTGATTGGCGTGTCCTCTGCCGATGAGGTGGACGCGGTGGCGAGCGCGACGGTGACGTCGAATGCGGTCAAGACGGCGCTGGCGGACTGCCTCCGTCAGGCGGCAGGCGAAGAGAAGACGGAAACTGCCTTGGTGGATGGCGTGTATACCGGCGAGGGACGCGGTTTCAACCTGACGCAGAAGGTGCAGGTGACGGTCGAAATCAAGGACGGCAAAATCGTGTCCGTGACCGTGGGCGACAATGGCGAAACGATGGGCATGATCGCCGCGGTGGAGGAAAAGTGGATTCCACGCGTGGTGGAGAATCAGAGCCTTGCGGTAGACGCCATCTGCGGCGCGACGGCGAGCTCCAATGGCGTCCGCGCGGCGGTCGTCAATGCGCTGGAGAGCGCGGGCATGGATGTGTCTGGAATGTACAAGGCGATTCCGAAAGTCAACGCGGCAGAAGAATATAATGTTGATATCGTGGTCGTCGGCATGGGTTCGTCCGGCACGACGGCGGCGCTGGCAGCGGCGGAATCCGGCGCGAACGTGCTGGCCATCGACAAGGCTGGCAAGTGGGGCGGCACGGGTGTAACGACTTCCGGCCCTGCGAACGTCAACGCGCCCAGTCAGGTCGCGAGCGAAATTGTGGATTGGAAAGACCCGATTAATGGCGTTCACACCAAGGCGGCTGGCGAGCAACTGGTGGATGCGGATGCTCTCTATGCGACGTGGACGGACTACACGACGGTGGACGGCGCGCAGGGCGCGAAGCCGGAGCTGATTGCCAAGGTCATCTATGAAAGCGGCGAGACCTGCGACTGGCTGCAAAGCTATGGCTTCGAGTTCACCCCGGCGGTCGGCTTCGTCGGCGGCAAGTGGGCGATTTTCTCCTCTTATGTCGGTCAGAAGCAGCTGACGGAGAGCTTCTTCGCCAAGGCGTATGACCGCTACACCGAGATGGGCGGTCAGTACCTGCTGGAAACGGAAGCAACCGAGCTGATTATGCAGGACGGCAAGGCAGTCGGCGTGCGCGCGATCAAGGCGGACGGCACGAGCGTGACCATCAACGCCAAGGCGGTCATCCTCTGCACGGGCGGCTTCGCTGGCAGCGACGAAATGCAGGAGAAGTACATCGGTCAGGCGTACAAGCTCTTCGGCATGTCCACCAACGACGGCAAGATGATTGAGTCTGCCATCGAAAACGGTGCGGCGACCCGCGCCATCGGCATGTACCCGATGTCTCACTTCGTTGCGCCGACGGTCATCACCACGCAGTTCTCTGCCGAGGACAACGACATTCCCTATGGGTTGGTCTGCACGGCGGAGGGAATGGCGGTCAACATGAAGGGCGAGCGCTTCATCAACGAATCGTCCATCGCCATGAACGCTTTCTATCAGGGAAATCACTTCTACTATGTGTACAGCAAGGAACAGATTGACATCCTGCGCGAGCAGGGTCTGAGCGCGAATGCGTCCGGGCGTTACCTGACGCAGGGCGGCATCAAGGCGGACGTTCCGCTGACGAACATCGACACCGTGATTGACGCAGGCATCGAAGCGGGCTTCATCTACAAGGCATCTTCCTTGGACGAGCTGGCGGCGCAGATTGGCGGCGACTTCTCCGCTGACGCGCTGAAAGCGTCCGTTGCGGGCTACAACCCGGAGAATGACGCATTCGGCAAGGATGCAAGCAAGTTCGAGCGTCTGGGCACGGTCGCGGCGGATTCGGAATACTACGTCGCCTTCACCGGCGCGCCGTACATTTACAGCACCTGCGGCGGTCTGGACGTGAACGAGAACCTGCAAGTTCTGGACACGAATGGCAACGTGATTCCGGGTCTGTTCGCCTGCGGCACGGACAGCATGGGCGTTCTGTTCAACGAGGACAAGGCGTATACCAACTATGGCGGCTGCGCGCAGTCCTACTGCTTCGTCTCCGGTCGTGACGCTGGCGCTTACGCGGCGGCGCATCTGGAAGACTAATCCTATCATCAAGGCAGGGCGTTCTCGAAAGGGGATGCCCTGTTTTGTTGCGCTCTTATCGCGCCCGCAGGCGCGATACCCCCTGTAACATGAAAAATCAAGAAACATGGGAGTGCAATGCGAAGGAGTCCAGAGGGCGACCGCAAAGCCCTCTGGTCGCCTCCGCAGAGGCGAAATCTCCCTGCAACAAAAAAGACCAGCACCGAGAAACGACTTCTCCCGATGCTGGTCGGTCGCGCCCATCTGGCGCGACAATGTGCAAGTGGTTGATAAAGCGGCTTGGGGGGCGCTCCTGCGGGAACGCGAAGTTACAACCGCTGCGCTGAAAGCGCTTCGCTGTTCAGCGCTCGTTTTGCGGAGTTGAGCGTGCTTAGCTTACTGGACTAACGGAGCAGCAGTTGGGGCGTTGCCCCAAACCCCACAAGGGACGCTGTCCCTTGACCCTGCAAGGGGCATTGCCCCTTGACCCGTTTGGGGCAGCCCGGCTTGAGCGCGCTGACCCAACAGTTTATTTCCGAAGGTTTTTATCCTTAGCCCAGCGTTACCGTGACCTGATGCGTCTTGCCATCCGCAAATACCGGCAGGACATTGCCCTCAATCGCCTGTCCATCCACCGTCACCTGCTTCACGCCGCGGCACACATGCGACGGATTCTCAATCGCGATCGCATACGTCGCCCCGCGGAAACGGCGGCTCACCTGATAGCCGTCCCAAGTGTGCGGAATGCACGGGTCAACCTTCAAGCCTTCCCAGTCTGGCTTGATGCCCAGAATGTAGTTGCTGATGACGTAGAAGTTCCATGCCGCCGTGCCGGTCAGCCAGCTGTTCTTCGCTTGACCGAAGTTCTTCGCGTCCTTGCCGGCGATCATCTGGCTGTACACATACGGCTCCATCTTGTGCAGGTCGCTGATTTCCTCGCGGTAGGCGGGGGCAATGCGGCTGTACAGGTCGAAGGCGCGGTCGCCGTGGCCGACAACGGTTTCCGCGGCGATAATCCACGGGTTGTTGTGGCAGAAGATGCCCGCGTTTTCCTTATATCCCGGCGGATAAGAGGAAACTTCGCCCAGCTCGAGGTGGTACTCCTTGTAGGCGGGCTGGAGCAGCACGATGCCGTGCTTGGTTTCCAGATACTTGTGGACGGATTCGAGCGCCTTTTCCGCCTTGCCGTCCTTCACGCCCACACCGCCCATGACGCAGTAGCCTTGGCTTTCGATGTAAATCTTGCCGTCCTCGCATTCCTTCGAGCCGATTTTGTGGCCGAAAGCGTCGTACGCGCGGACGAACCACTCGCCGTCCCAGCCGTCGCGCAGGATGGCTTCGTTCATCGCGTCGATTTCCTTCTGGCAGGCGTCCGCCTTGTCGTCAAGCCCGCGGCGGCGCAGAATCGCGACCAGATCCGGCCCAATGGCGACGAACATGCCCGCAATCAGCACGGATTCCGCCACGCGCTCATCCGGCGCGTTCGGGTTGGAGAACGTCTGGAAGGATTCGCTCGGTTCATCGGAGAAGCAGTTCAGGTTCAGGCAGTCGTTCCAGTCGGCGCGGCCAATCAGCGGCAGACCGTGCGGACCCTTGTTGTTGACGACGTGGTAGAAGCTCGCTTCGAGGTGCTCCAGCAGCGTTCCGCAGTCGTCGGGGTTGCAGTCGTAGGGCGTTGCGGCGTCGAGAATGCCGAAGTCGCCCGTCTCCTTGATGTACGCCGCCGTACCGGCAATCAGCCACAGCGGGTCGTCATTGAAGCCGCCGCCGATGTCGTTGTTGCCCTTCTTGGTCAGGGGCTGATACTGGTGATAGCAGCCGCCATCGCGGAACTGCGTCGCGGCGATGTCGAGGATGCGTTCGCGGGCGCGTTCGGGGATTTGATGCACGAAGCCGAGCAAGTCCTGCGAAGAATCGCGGAAGCCCATGCCGCGCCCGATGCCGCTCTCGAACATGGAGGTCGAACGGCTCATGTTGAACGTGACCATGCACTGATAGGGGTTCCAAATATTGACCATGCGGCCCAGCTTCTCGTCGGGCGTGGTCAGCACATAGGCGGACAGCAGGTTGTCCCAGTGCTTCTTCAGCGCGTCGAACGCTTCGGCAATCTGCTCGTCGGTCGTCAGCTTCTCCAGCAGCGCCTTCGCAGGGGCTTTGTTGATGACGCTGGGCGCGACGAACTTCTCTGCCTGCGGCACTTCGACGTAGCCCAGCACGAAGTTGAAGCGGCGCTCTTCGCCGGGGGCGAGGGACACCTTCACCTGATGCGCCGCCATCGGCTGCCAGCCGGACGCGATGGAGTTGCCCATCTTGCCGGTGAAAACCGCCTGCGGGTTCTCGAAGCCGTTGTACAGACCGAGGAACGTCTCCATGTCGGTGTCGAAGCCGTCCACGGGGGTGTTCACGGCGTAGAATGCATAGTGATTGCGGCGCTCGCGGTATTCAGTCTTGTGGTAGATGACGCTGCCTTCCACCTCGACCTCGCCGGTGGAGAAGTTACGCTGGAAGTTCGTCATGTCGTCCTGCGCGTTCCAAAGGCAGAACTCGACGAACGACGTCAGGATGACATCCTTGGGCGCGTCGGAATCATTGCGCAGCGTCACCTGATGCACCTCGGCGTTCACGCCCATCGGCACAAAAGAGAGCTGGCTGGCGGTCAGACCGTTCTTCAGACCGGTAATGATGGTGTAGCCCATGCCGTGACGGCAGGAATAGCTGTCCAGCTCCGTTTTGACGGGCTTCCAGCCGGGGTTCCAGACTGTGTCGCCATCCTTGATGTAGAAGTAGCGGCCGCCGTTGTCCACAGGCATGTTATTGTAGCGGTAGCGGGTGACGCGGCGCAGTCGGGCATCGCGGTAGAAGCAATAGCCGCCGGCGGTATTGCTGATGATGCCGAAGAACTGTTCGCAGCCGAGGTAGTTAATCCACGGGTAGGGCGTCCGCGGCGTGTCGATGACGTACTCGCGGGCTTTGTCGTCAAAGTGACCGTATTTCATGCACCTAATCCTCCAGAGCAGCGGACGTAGCCGCAGTGATTGTTGCAATCTTATTGTATCACAGCTTTTGCGTTTACGCAAACGTTTTCGTGAATCTTTCGCAAATTTTTTTGTGGGAAATGGCGCTGAAGTGATGCAAAGAGGACAAAACAAACGGTTGCGCAAGCGGCGAATCAGCGGTTGACAAAGCGATAGAAAGCGTGCTACAATTCCCAGAAGGAGAAAGCGAAAAGGAAGGAACACACATGGATCGTATTTATCTGGATAATGCGGCGACGACCGCCGTTTCGCAGCCCGTGATGGAGGCAATGCTTCCTTATTATATGCAGGTGTACGGCAACCCGTCCTCCATTCATTCTACGGGGCGCGACGCGAAAAAAGCGGTCGAGCGCGCGCGGCGGCAGGTCGCGTCGGCATTGGGGTGCAGCGCGCAGGAAATCTATTTCACCGCGGGCGGGTCGGAGAGCGATAACTGGGCGCTCAAGGGCGCGGCGTTTGCGCATCAGGAGAAGGGCAAGCATATCATCACCACGCAGATTGAGCATCACGCCATCCTGCATACCTGCCAGTGGCTGGAAGCGCAGGGTTGGCAGGTGACGTATCTCCCGGTGGATGCGGACGGCTTCGTGACTGCCCAGCAGGTGGAGAACGCCCTGCGCCCGGATACCGTGCTGGTCAGTGTGATGGCGGCGAACAACGAAATCGGCACGCTCGAACCCGTCGCGGAGATTGGCGCACTTTGCCACGAACGCGGCGTACTCTTCCACACGGACGCGGTGCAGGCTGTCGGCGCGATTCCACTGGATGTCGAGGCGCTCCACGCGGACATGCTCTCCCTCTCGGCACACAAGTTCCACGGGCCGAAGGGCATCGGCGCGCTGTACATCCGCAAGGGCGTGAAAATCGACCCGCTGATTCACGGCGGCGCGCAGGAACGCGGGCATCGCGCAGGCACGGAGAATCTGCCCGGCATCGTCGGCTTGGGCAAGGCGATTGAACTGGCGGAAGAGGGCTTGGCGGAGAACGCGGCGCGGATGACTTTCCTGCGCAATCGGCTCATCAGCGGCTTGACGGCGGCGATTCCCAACATGCGCATCAACGGCACGATGGACAAGCGCCTGCCGAACAACGTGAACGTGTCTTTTGCGGGCATTGAGGGCGAAGCGGTGCTGCTCCGGCTGGATTTGGAGGGCATCGCGGCATCGAGCGGCTCGGCGTGTACGGCGGGCAGCATTGACCCCAGCCATGTGCTGACGGCGATTGGCTTGACGCGCGACGAAGCGAAAGGCTCGCTGCGGCTGACCCTCGGCACGGACACCACGCAGGCGGATATTGACGAGGTGGTAAAGAAGCTGCCGGGGATTGTGGCGAGCTTGAGGGAGATGACCAGCTGGTGCGGGAGAGGGTAAGGGTTGCCCTGCGCCTTGGATGAAAAGTGCCGAAGAAGCGCGGATGGCGGAAAATGCTGTTCCGCGCTTTTCCTTGTGCAGAAAAATGATTTATTTGCGGAAAATGCTTGACAAATAGCAAAAAAACGGATATGATGCTACTGAAAGATGGTGAGAAACGTGGCATTACTGGCAGTTTCTCACTGAAAAGATTGCAACTTCCATTTTCTTGGAAATCTGTGCGGGCAGCATTTCTGAAAATAATGGAATATGCATAAAAGCAATATGGAGGAAGAGAATGAAACAGCTTACTTGCGAAATGTGCGGCGGTACGGACTTGCTGAAGCAGGACGGTGTGTTTGTCTGCCAGACTTGCGGCTGCAAATATTCCGTTGAAGAAGCAAGGAAAATGATGGGCGAGGTTAGCGGCAAGACAGTAGAAGTAAAGAACGCTGCACAGCTTGAAAACCTTCTAAACCTTGCGAAAAGTTCGTTTCAATCTAAGAACTATGCGCAAGCGGAAAATTTTTGCAATCAGGTGATTGCAATAGATGATAAAAACTATGAAGCGTGGAAATTGAAGGGCGAAGCGGTCAATTACGAAACAACTGCGGTGAATGATAGAATTTTGGAAGCACACAATTGTATTATGACGGCTTTTAACCTGCTCTCTGAAGAAGAAAAGGAAATAAAGAAATATGCTATTCTGGCATCGCTGAAAAATTGTCATGAGAACGAAGTTTACTTTTGGTTGAAACAATTTGAGGAGAATAGACCTACACTGGCAAATGTCACAAAGATTGTAGATGTATTTACTGATTCGAGAACGAAAATAAGCTTTGCGTTTATCGAACTGGGATTGTATGATTCTATGGACGAATATATGATGAGTTTTGACAATTTCTTCATTTCAAATTGCATTACAGTTTGCGATAATTCGTGGAGCACGACCGTGGCATACAATTATTATAGAGACTACATGGGAAAGGGAATAGATCCATTTGGCAGAAGTGATCAGAGCTGGGTAATCGGGGACACCGATCTATATCGCCCGACTAAGCAAATATGGGATACATTCTTGGTCGAGTCTACTTGCCTCACAGTTCTGCTTGGTTATGCTGAAAAGTGGTCTAATGATGATACAAGTCCTGAACTACTAAAAAAAATTTACAACAATATTATCCATATTCATGAGTGTGTTATTTCATCTGGAAGCTGGAAAATCGTTTGGGGGAACACGTCGTTTTGGGCTAAGTGTGAAACGCTGGGGTGGCATGAAGAATATGGATTGTCGGATGAAGCCAAGAACAACCATAGGCAAATGATAAATGAATATAGGGAAAAACTAAAGGAAATTCCTCAAAAAATAGAAGCACGGCAGAAAGCGGAGCAAGAGAAAGAACGTAAAGAAAAAATCACAAAATACTGGGAAGAACATGCAGAAGAAAAGGCACAGCTTGATAACGAGCAAGAGGAACTTGCAAAAAAGATGGACGAACTGAATGCTCAAATTGCTGCGATTGAAGAAAAACATGCTGCTGAACTTGACCAACTACGTGAGGAACGCGATAGGCGGCTCCCCTGCGAGGTTGAGGTCAGTCAACAGCGTGATGTCATTCGCAAACTTGAAGCCCAAAGGGCAAAGTGCGGCATTTTTAAGGGCAAGGAGAAAAAAGCGATTCAGGCGCGACTGGACAATGAGGCAAGACCGAAGCTGGAATCTTTGAAGAAGATTGCTGATGACGAAAAGACAATACATCATCAGAAAGTCGATGCTCAAATTGCTGCGATAAAAGAAGACGGAAAGGAATTTCGTGAAGAAGTTGCGAAACTGAAGAAGCGCAGTGACGAAATCACGGCGGAATTGACGAAAGACAGAAAATAAAAGCAATCAGACAAACTTAAATCACCCGCGGCGAACAGATCTTGCGCTCGCCGCGGGTTTCAATTTGCGTAGGTTTACACCACCTTCACCATTTCCTCCTCGCCGTCCTCATCCACATTCCCCGTGTGCTGGAATCCCAGCGATTCGTACAGCCGCATCGCCGGAATATTCGCCTGATGGCACGTCAGCACAACGCGCCCGGAATCTCCGAACGGCTTCGTCGCGATATAGTCCAGCACCGCCTTCATCGCCGCTGTTCCGTAGCCTTTGCCCTGCTCGGCGGCGTCAATCATCATGTGCCAAATGTCGTATTCCGGCACGTCGTAGTCGTAAATCACCATGACGTATCCCACCATCCGCGCGTCAGCGTAAATGCCGAACGGCTGGCACTGATTGCGGTAGACATACGCCTGCGCAAGGCTGCGAATCGGGTGGGAGACGTACTGCGTCTGGTCGTCGCGGAGCTGCAAATGGAATGCATCCAGAAAGTTGCCTTCGTCAATGGGCTTGAGCGTGATGTTCATCGGGTCAATCCTTTCCTAATTAAATCGTCTTTGGGGTGGCATCTGCCCATCTAACGGAGCGCGCGGGCATTTTCATCCCGAGAATCGGAAGTTTTTTGGGAAAAGAAAAATCTGCGTGTTCGTCTTCCCGGCAATGCCTTTTTGTGCTATGATAAAAAGGCAAACAGAAAGGGGAACAAGCATGAAGATTCTGGTTCGATATCACGACGGCGCAGTGCCGCTGACCATCCTGCCACAGGGGGACTGGATTGACCTGTGCGCGGCGGAAACCGTGACGATGCACGCGGGCGAGTTCCGCATTATTTCGCTGGGCGTGTCGATGCAGCTGCCGGAGGGGTACGAGGCGCACATTGTGCCGCGCAGCTCGACCTTCCGCAAGTGGGGGATTCTGCAGGCGAACAGCATGGGGGTCATCGACGAAAGCTACTGCGGTGACGACGACGTGTGGGGCTTTCCAGCACTGGCCATGCGCGACACGACAATCGCGCGCGGCGACCGCATCTGCCAGTTCCGCGTGATGAGGAAGATGGACAAGCCGGAGCTGGTGACGGTGGAGCACCTTGACAATGCGTCCCGCGGCGGCTTCGGCAGCACGGGTACACGATGAGAAAGAAAAAAAGCCGGACGACGCGGCGCAAGGCGACACGCCGGACGATTTTCCAACTGCTGCTGACACTCTTGATGGCGGTGCTGCTGTTCGTCCGCAGTGACGCGCCGAACGGGGATGATTTCCTTGCAACGATTCCGACGCAGCGGCCAACGGCGACCGCCGTACCCGTTTCATCCGCTGATTTAACGGTGTATTTCCTCGATGTCGGTCAGGCGGACGGCGCGATTCTCGTCAGCGACGGTCATGCCATGATGATTGACGGCGGAAAAGCCTCCGCCAGCCAATTCGTCTACGCCTACCTGACCAAGACGCTGGGGATTGAGCACCTTGATGCCATCATTGCGACGCATCCGCATGAAGATCACATTGGCGGTCTGCCCGGCGCGCTGAATGCCTGCACGGTCGGCGCGGTGTATTCGCCCGTGACGCAGTGGGATACGAAGGTATTCAGCTCCCTGGTGAAGTACACCGAAAGACAGGGAATTTCGCTGACTGTGCCGAGCATCGGCGACAGCTTTTATCTCGGCAGCGCGCAGGTGACGTTCCTCTCCGACGGGCAGGGCTTCACGGACACAAACGACATGTCGCTGGTCGTGCGCGTGGACTGCGGCAGCACGTCGTTCCTCTTCACGGGCGACGCGGAGTGGAACGCGGAACACGCGCTTTTGGCAAATGGCCAACGGCTGCAGGCGACGGTGCTGAAAGTCGGCCATCATGGCAGTGAAACCTCGACGTGCTATGCCTTCCTGCGTGAAATCATGCCGCAGTACGCCGTCATCAGCGTTGGCAAGGGCAACACCTATGGCCATCCGGCGGAAAGCACCCTCAGCCGCCTTCGCGACGCGGATGTTGTCGTGTTCCGCACCGACGAGCAGGGGACAATTATCTGCCGCTCCGACGGGCGGAATGTGACGTTTGAGACGGAAAAGTGACGACCGAAGGGGTCAAGGGGCGAACGGAAAGCTCCCTTTTGCCTCCGCAGAGGCGAAATCCCCTGCAGCAAAAGCGTTGTATAAGGAAGGAAAAACGCGAATGATAAACATCCGCCGCATGTGGCAGCCCCTGACGGCTACTCCTTTCCTCGCAACGGCGGCGCACCATGAAATCCTGCCCTGCGAATCCCTGCAAAGGTGGATTCGCTGCTTCTGGGGCGGCATTGCCGGCGCTGGCGCATCCCCGACGCGCGTTATTCCTGATGTTTGCGCTGACCTCATCTACCACATTGACGAAACGGCGGGACGCATCATCCAAGCGAGTTTCTGCGGCGTCAGCGACGTGTGCAGCACTGCGCATTTGCCGATGATTCCGGGGCATACGGTGAGCACATTCGCCATCCGCTTCCATGCCTTCGGCGCGTATGCGTTTGCGGATGATGCCCTTCGCGGCACGCTGAACGGCTTTGAATCGCCGGAAGTCCGATTCGGCCGCCTTGACCGGGCACTGCGGGCGCGATTGCCGGAATTACGCGGATTATCGGCGCGCACGGCGTATGCGCAGAGCGTCCTGCTGGCGTTTCAGTGCCGGGAAAATCCGCTGGTGGAGACGGCGGCGGATGTGCTGCTGTGCCATCGGGGAACGGCGACCATCAGCGAGTGGGCGCACGAGTTGTTCATCAGCAGCCGTCAGCTGGAGCGCCTTTTGGGCGAGTACTGGGGCTTGTCGCCGAAGAAGGGAAGCGCGCTGGTGCGGTATCAAGCGCTCTATCAGGAGATTTGCCGCGGGACGCTGAATAACGTGCAGGATGCGGTGGCACGCTACGACTTTGCGGATCAGGCGCACCTATGCCGCGAGTTTCGCCGCTATCACGGGGAAAACGTGTCGCATTTCTTCAAGACATCGCGCAAAAACGGGCGTATAATGGAGGAAAACGGCGCTTATCCGCCGGAGGAGGCATCGACATGAGCGAAAACATCAGCGTCTGCGGCACGGACTGCGGCGCGTGTTCATTCTTTGGGGGACTGTGCCGGGGCTGCAACGAATGTCAGGGGCGCGTGTTTCATGCGCCGGCGGGCTGCGCGTGCCCGATTTACGCCTGTGTGCGGGAGAAAAAGGGCTTGCGGAACTGCGCGCAGTGCCCCGACCTGCCGTGCAGCCTTTGGCAAAGCACCCGCGACCCGTCGTTCACGGACGAGCAATTTGCCGCGAATATCGCCGGGCGCGTCGAGAATCTGCGGAAGCGCATGACGAATCGCGAGCTGGCGGATTTCGTCTCTGCCCAGCTGGCGCCGCTGCCGGAAGTCCGCCGAATCCCCATGATGGGCGGGTTCATCTTCTACTACCGTGAGCGGATTTTCGGCGGCGTATATGGTCCGGGCTTCATGGTCAAGAACGTTCCTGCGGCGTGGCGCTTCATGCCGGGTACTTCCGCCGAGCCGCCCTACGATGGCGCGAAGCCTATGCTGCACGTCCCGATTCTCGCCGATTCCGCAAAGCTCCGCGCCATGGTGCGGGCGATGTGGGAAGAGCTGCCGGAACGTCCGCCGAAGAAGCGGAAACGCTGACGGCTTTTGGGAAGCACAGCGGCAAATCAGCAAAAAGGCGCGTCAAAAGGAGAAAAAACCTCCGAAAACCCTTGAAAAATGCGCATTTTGCGCTTGACAAAGCGGCGCGTTTATTGTACAATAGTGGATGGCATCAATAGCTCCGCTTGCCCCGGAAACTATTGAAACACCCGCGGAGGACATGCGACCATCATGCCGTGCCGCACACACATAGAGAACCATCACTTAGGGAGGAAAAACCTTTGAAGACGTTCATGCCGAAAGCGGCTGACATTACCCGTCAGTGGTATGTTGTCGATGCCGAGGGTCAGGTGTTTGGCCGTGTGGCCAGCCAGGTCGCGAACATCCTTCGCGGCAAGAATAAGCCGATTTACACCCCCAATGTGGATACCGGCGATTATGTCATTATCATCAATGCGGATAAGATCGTCATGACCGGCAAGAAGCTGGATCAGAAGATTTATTATCATCACACCGGCTATGTCGGCGGCCTGAAGGAAACCAAGTACCGCAAGCTGCTGGCTGAGAAGCCTGAATTTGCAATCCGCCGTGCTGTCGTGGGTATGCTGCCCAAGGGACCGCTGGGTCGCCAGATGGCCAAGAAGCTCAAGGTCTACGCTGGCCCGAATCATGACCATGCGGCGCAGAAGCCCGTGAAGTTTGACCTCGTGTAAGGCGGAAAGGAGAAAAACAAATGGCTAAGGTTGATTACAGCGCTGTTGGCCGCCGCAAGAAGGCTGTTGCCCGCGTCCGCCTGGTCGCTGGTGATGGCAAAGTGACCATCAACAAGCGTGATATTGATAACTACTTCGGTCTGGAGACCCTCAAGATGACCGTTCGTCAGCCCCTGACGCTGACCGGCACGACCTCTTTCGACGTGCTGGTGAATGTCTGCGGCGGTGGTGTGTCCGGTCAGGCCGGCGCAATTCGTCACGGCATCTCTCGTGCCCTGTGCAAGGCTGATCCGGAACTGCGTGCTGCCCTGAAGAAGGCTGGCTTCCTCACCCGCGATCCTCGTATGAAGGAACGCAAGAAATACGGCCTGAAGGCTGCTCGTCGCGCGCCCCAGTTCAGCAAGCGCTGAGTTCCCTTCTGTATCAAGCATTTTCGCCCCATGGCTGCGTTGGCAGGCATGGGGCATTTTTGTGTGCAGGCATGTGCTGGGGTCTGTCACTCGTTCGGTTGATTTTTTGACATTGCCGATGCTTTTGCGGACGTAACACCATTGTATTTCAAGCGACGAAAGCATTCTCCACAAAATTTGACATTTCACCTTGCCGAATGTCTGTAAGTGTGGTAAAATACACACGACGTAACGAATTATGCCATTTTAGGCGATGCTATCAGCAAGGGGGGCGCACCATGATTATTAAGTGCAAGATGTGCGGCGGGGACATTGACTTCATTCCGGGCGCGACGTACGGGACGTGCGAGTACTGCGGCAGCACATCGACGATTCCGCAGGCGGAGGACGAGAACAAGCTGAATCGCTACAACCGCGCGAATCACTTCCGGCGGCAGTGCGAGTTCGACAAGGCGGTTGCGGCGTACGAGAAAATTCTGGAGCAGGACGACACGGATGCCGAGGCGCACTGGGGCGCGGTCATCAGCCGATTCGGCATTGAGTACGTTGAAGATCCGGCAACGCATCAGCGAATCCCAACGTGCCATCGCGTGCAGGTGGCGTCGATTCTGACGGACGAGGATTATCTCGCGGCGGTGGAGAACGCGCCGGATGAGGAGAGCCGCCGCATCTATCAGGAGGAAGCGGCGCGGATTGCAGAAATCCAGAAGGGGATTCTGGCAATTTCCGCCAACGAGAAGCCGTATGACGTGTTCATTTGCTACAAGGAGACGGACGAGAACGGTCAGCGGACGCGCGACAGCCAATGGGCGCAGGATGTCTATTATGGGCTGACCGAGCAGGGCTTGAAGGTGTTCTTCAGCCGCATCACGCTGGAGGACAAGCTTGGGCAGCAGTACGAGCCGTACATCTTCGCGGCGCTAAACAGCGCGAAGGTGATGGTCGTTATCGGCAGCCGTCCGGAGTACTTTAACGCCGTGTGGGTGAAAAACGAGTGGAGCCGCTATCTGTCGCTGATGAAGCACGACCACAAGCGGCTGCTGATTCCGTGCTATCGGGATATGGATCCGTACGACCTGCCGGAAGAACTGTCGATGCTGCAAAGTCAGGACATGAGCAAAATCGGCTTCATGCAGGACTTGCTGCGCGGGGTGCAGAAGGTGATGCAGCAGCCGACGAGCGCGCCGCAGGTGGTGCGCGTGGAGACTGCGACGGTGGAAACCAATGCGCCGGGCGTGACGAGCCTGCTCAAGCGTGCCGCGCTGTTCCTGGAGGACGGCGACACTGCGAGTGCGCGCGAGTACTACGACCGCGTGCTGGACATTGACCCGGAGTGCGCCGAAGCCTACATGGGCAAGGTGTGCGCTGAAACGGGCTGCCGCAAGGAGAGCGACCTTGGCGCGCTGAATTACTGCGTGGACATGCGCGGCGACTGGCAGAAGGCGGTTCGCTTTGCGTCGGCGGCACAGAAGCAGACGTACGGGGGTTACATGGCGAGCGTCCGGGCGCGGGTGGAGGAGCACTGCCACGAATTGGCGATTGACTGCGCCTGTGCGGTAGCAGTCGGGCGCGGCAGCCGTGCGAAGATGGACGACGCGCTGAAGGCCTACCGGGCGAATTGCCTGACAAAGGGCAGCGAATCCACCGATTACAGCGCGGAGGAGAACGCGTCGTGGCACTTGGCGGGCTACCAGAGCATCCGGAACACGCTGGCGCAGATGGCGGCGGCGGGCGACCCGCGCGACGTGACCGAAGGCATGCTGAAAGTCGCGGCGGTGATGTTTGGGCAAATCAAGGGCGAAGAGGAGCGCGCCCAGCAGTGCCTTGCGCTGGCGGAACAGGCGCGGCAGAAAGATGAGGAAGGCAAAACACAGCAGGAGAAGCGCAAGCGTAAAAAGAGGACAATGACAATTGTCGCGGCTGTGCTGGTGGTGGCTGCGTGCATTGTGGGCTGGTTTGTGGTGACGCGGGTTATTCCCAATAACAAGTATCAGCATGCGTTGGCATTGCGTGAGAGTGGGCAGTATGAAGAGGCAATTGCGGCGTTTGAGGAGCTGGGGGATTATAGCGACGCGAAGACGCAGATTACCGAAACGAAATACCAGCAAGGGAAGAGGTTTTTAACTGCGAAGGATTACGACAGTGCAGCCAGAATCTTGATTAACATTAAGGAATATGAAGATGTTGACAAACTGCTGGCAGAAGATGATAATATGATAGCAGCAGTAGCAGCAGCAGCGGCGGCGCGCGACGCGAAGTTTGCAGTAGGCAACTACGTCACTTTCGGGAGGTATCCGCAAACAAAAGCGGGAAAAGACAAAACGCCGATTGAGTGGCTTGTGTTGGCGCGAGACGGAAGCAAAGCATTGCTAATTAGCCGCTATGGCTTGGATGCACAGCCGTATAACACGACCAATAGCGAGGTTACATGGGAAACCTGCACCCTGCGGACGTGGCTGAATAGCACGTTCTATAACAAGGCGTTCAGCAGTGCTGAACAGGCGGCAATTCTGACAACGAACGTGGATAACAGCAAGTATCAGTGTTACAGCGGATGGAGTACGAATGGCGGCAATAACACGCAGGACAAGGTATTCCTACTGAGTTATGCGGAAGCCAACAAGTATTTTGATGTAACGCATGATAACAGCAGCAACACGAAGTCGCGCGTAGCACCGACGGCGTACGCGATTGCACAGGGAGCATGGACAAGTTCTTCCGACAAGACTGCTGACAGAACTTATGCCGGGTGCTGGTGGATGCGGTCGCCCGGCGGCCGTCAGATCTATGCCGCGGTCGTGGACTCCGACGGTTGGCTCCGCAACCGTGTCAACGGTGACTCCGGTTCTGTCCGCCCCGCTTTGTGGGTGAACATTGAAAAGGTTGTATTCAAATGACTGAGCAATAAACCGCGTCTAATTGAAAATGGGGAGAGCGCAACAGAAAATGTCTGCGTTCTCCCCCGCAAGGTGAAAGAAAACAAAACGACCGAGATTTGGAGGAAACAACTTATGAATCAAAATGAACACTACGAGGAGCTTTTTCAAAATTTCGACAAGGCGGATGCTTTTGATAAAATTGCAGAACTATTTTACAATAGGAATTTTTCAAGCGCATCAAAGTCTGAAATCGAACTGCTTATGTTTCACTTCTACATGAAAGCCATGATAGAAGCGAACAAAAAGGATGATGGAACAATTGATTATGCCCAATGTTCTGACTACGAAATCTCGAAGCAGTTGGGAATAACGCAGGAAAAAGTAAGAGGATTAAAAATCAAAAAGCAAGCACGTTATCCTGAAGCGTTTGACTGGCAGAAATCCTTGATGAGCATCAAGGATAACATTCGCTTAGATGATAATGCAAAGCGCATTATCATTCCGATTCCAGACCCAAATTTGAATGCGGAAATTCGCAACTTTATTTCTCAAAAAGGCGGCTATATTGATTTTGAATCCGGGAAAGACTACATTCGGATAAGGGTTGAATATTACCTGCTGCTTATGTATGAAACCCTTAATATAGAACTATGAATGAGCAAATTCCAAAAAGCATCCAAACTTTTCTTTGAGCATAGCGC
>ENA-UOJJ01000279-UOJJ01000279.1-human-gut-metagenome-genome-assembly--contig:-CS66-NODE-279-length-91156-cov-17.634373_pt1 | contig 91156 bp, 76 predicted proteins | sample MGYA00242343_ERZ723890 | MGnify/ENA metagenome assembly ERZ723890
ATACCACAGCAGTCCCCCTCCTGTCAACAAAAATTTTCAGGTTTTTTCATATTTCTTAAAACTTGTCGTTTTCTGTTTCCTCTGTTATAATAAGTATAGAACGCTGCGCACCAAACCGCAGCGTTGCTTATACTTACCATAATCATTCTAAAGAGGTGCTTCTCTTGCCGATAAAAATTCCCGACAGCCTGCCGGCGCGTGCGGTTCTCGAGAGCGAAAACATCTTTGTTATGACCGAACACCGCGCGACGACCCAGCGTATTCGTCCGCTCCGCATCGCCATTCTCAATCTGATGCCGCTCAAGATCGTGACCGAGACGCAGATCCTGCGCTGCCTGTCCAACACGCCCATTCAGATCGAGGTCGACCTCATCCAGACCAAGACCTATCACTCAAAAAACACGCCCGAGGATCATCTCCTGACGTTCTACAAGACCTTTGACGACATTCGCGACCAGAAATACGACGGCTTTATCATCACCGGCGCACCGGTCGAGCTGATGCCGTTCGAGGAGGTCGAGTACTGGGACGAGCTGGTTGAAATCATGGAATGGACGAAAACGCACGTTCATTCCACCCTGCACATCTGCTGGGGCGCGCAGGCCGGTCTTTATTACCATTACGGTATCCCAAAGTATGAGCTTTCGCATAAAATGAGCGGTATTTTCAAGCATCACGTGCTGTTCCCGCACGAACCGCTGATGCGCGGCTTTGATGATCTGTTCTGTGCGCCGCACTCGCGCCACACCGAAGTCCGCGCGGACGACATCCGCAAGCATTCCGAACTGCGCCTGCTCGCAGAGTCCCACGAGGCTGGCGTTTATATCGTAGAGGCCGTCAACGGCCGGCAGATCTTTGTGCTCGGCCACGGCGAATACGACTCGGACACGCTGAAAAAAGAGTACGAGCGCGACCTCGCGAAGGGTCTGAACCCCGATGTGCCTAAGCACTATTTCCGCAACGATGACCCGTCTGCGGACGTTCTCGTCACCTGGAAAGCGCACGCCCACCTTTTCTACACCAACTGGATCAACTACTACGTCTACCAGACTACTCCCTTCCAGCTGGAAAAACTGTAATAAAAAAGCTCCGTTTCCCGGCACACTGCTGCGGAAACGGAGCTTTTTCGACTTTATTCGGTGATTTTTTCGCCGGTCACGATCGCACGGGGCGAACCGGTCAGCTTTTCGCCTGTATACGGCGTGTTAATTCCTTTTGATTTATACTCGCTGTATATCTTCTCACTGTCCCAGTCGAGCAGCACCAGACGGGCGTAATTTCCCTCTCGGACGGCGCGGCCGGTCAGGCCATACACCTCTGCCGGATTTTTGCTCATTTTTTCGAGAAGCTGCATTGAAGTCAGGCGGCCGGTCTTGACCAGATACGTGTTGCACACGGAAAACGCGGTCTCCAGACCCGTGATGCCCGAGGGCGCCTTGGCGAAGTCGCGCGCCTTTTCCTCTGCGGTGTGCGGCGCGTGGTCGGTCGCGATCATATCGATCGTTCCGTCCGCGAGCGCTTCAATAAGCGCCTGACGGTCCGCCTCTCTGCGCAGCGGCGGATTCATACGCGCGCAGGTGCCGTGCGCCGGAACATCATCCTCGGTCAGACTGAGGTGATGCGGCGTGACTTCGGCATAGATTTTCGCGCCGAGCGCCTTGCCCGCTCGAATGAGCGCGGCGGACTGACCGCTCGAAACATGCTGAAACAGCACGCGCGCGCCGGTATCGAGAGACAGCGCAATATCGCGCGCGATCATGGAGGTCTCCGCCGCCGCCATCGCGCCCGGCACGCCGAATTTTTTCGCGGCTTCCGAGCCATAGTTTACTCCCGGAGAGGGCACGAGCGAGGGCTCTTCCTCATGGAATGACAGGATAACGTCGCGCTTCGCTGCCTCGACCATCGCGCGGCGGCACAGTCCCGCGCTCGTCAGATTGATGCCGTCATCGGTCAGACAGGGCGCTCCGGCCGCGAGCAGCGCGTCAAAATCGGTCATTTCCTCGCCCTTCAGGCCCTTCGTGACCGCGCCGGCCTGCAAAACCTGAACCGGACAGTTCTTCGCCTTGTCCGTGACATAATGGATGATCTCGGGCGTGTCGCAGGTCGGAACGGTGTTCGCCATGCAGATCACCGTCGCGTAGCCGCCTGCCGCAGCCGCAGCCGCGCCGGTCAGCACATCCTCCTTCTGCGTCTGGCCGGGATCGCGGAAATGAACATGTCCGTCCACAAAACCGGGCGAAACGGTCAGTCCTGCTGCATCAAAGATCTTGCAGTCCGCCGGGGCATCGATTTTTTCCGCGATCTTCGCGATCACGCCGTCGTTCCCGATCAGCACATCAAGCTGCGCGTCCGTTCCCGTCCATGGATCGAGCACGCGGCCATTCTGGATAAGTAACATAGAAAAGCCCTCCGTTTTTCCTGCGGCAGCTCATCTGCCCGGATTTTTCTAATTATAGTCTATCATAGATCCGCAAAAACCGCAACGAAAACGCCGCCCTTCTCCCCTTCTGAAAATTGAAAAACAGGCTTGACATCCCTATTCTACTATTGTAGAATATAATCAATAAAAGGTATTTTACATTTGTAGAACAAGGAGGGTTGACTATGGCACAGACAAAACGGCTTCCCGATGCGGAGCTTGAGGTCATGCAGACCATCTGGACGCTCACGCCGCCCGTCACGGCAGCAGAGGTACAGCAGCACGCGAGCAGCGACTGGAAAATGACGAGCGTGCTCACGTTCCTGTCGCGTCTCACCGACAAGGGCTTTCTGTCCTGTACCAAGGAGGGACGGCAAAACCTGTATACGCCGCTCGTCTCGGAGGAGGACTACCGCCAGCGCGAAAGCGTCGGCTTTATCCGGCGTCTGTGCGGCGGCTCGGTGAAAAATCTCGTGGCGAGCCTGTCGGACGCCGGTGCGCTGAGCGAACAGGACATCGACGAGCTGCGTGCCTTTCTGGACGCGCAGGAGCAGTGAGGAGGGGATCTTATGCGAATTTCGTATATGCAGATTATGAACAATCTGATGCAGACCGGACTGACCGTTTCGCTCGCGGCGCTCGTGCCGCTGCTGCTGCGCCGCGTGCTCAAAAAGCGCTATCCGGCGCGAGCGGTCTGTCTGGTCTGGGCGCTGCTCGCGCTGCGGCTGCTCGTTCCGGTGCAGCTGACGCTGCCGGAAGCGCCGGTGCAGGTCACGCCGCGCACGAATTATGTGATGCAGGACGACCGGATGCTGTCCGAGCAGGCCGGTCTGCCGGTCGAGCAGACGCCGGCCCGATGGGTAACGGACGAACAGGCGGCCGCGCTCAGCCATGCAGGCACAAGCCAGACGACAACCTTCAACCTGACCGCAGTCCTGCTCGGTCTGTGGCTCGCCGGCGTCGTCATTTCCGCCATCCGGCAGGCTGTCAGCTACGGAATGCTGAAAAGGCGGCTGGACCGCACGGCAGTATCGGCGGAACGCACCGACCTGCTCGATGTTCTGGCCTCTCAGCGCAGCGGTCTCGGTATTTCCCGGAAAATTCCGCTTCTGATCTCCCCTGCCGCAGACTGCCCGATGCTCGCGGGCTTTATCCGCCCGGCACTCTATCTGCCGGACGAGAACATTTCGGCCGCAGATGCCGCCTTCATCTTCCGCCACGAGCTGACGCACTGCCGTCACGGCGACCTGTGGCTCAAGCTGCTGCTGACAGCGGCGCAGTGCGTACACTGGTTCAACCCGCTCGTATATCTGATCGTGCGCTTCGCGCAGGAGGATATTGAGCTTGCGTGCGACGATGCGGTCGTTCGCGGACAGAACGCAGCCTACCGCCGCGCCTACGGCGAGACCATCCTCCGCTCCGCCATCGCACAGTCCAGACGGCGGCAGTCGCTCGTTTCCTGCTTCGGAGACGACAAAAAGACGCTCATGCGGCGGTTTGAGGGTCTGTTCGACAAGTCGGTCAAAAAGCGCGGCGCAGCGCTCATCGTGCTCGTCGCCCTGCTCACCGCCACCCTCGGCGGCACGATCGCCGTCGGCACGAAAAAAGACCCTGCGGCAGCTGAGGCGCGCGCGCTGCTCATGGCGAACACCTTCGCGCAGGCCTATGTGGACGAGGATGCGGCGGCATATATGAAATACCTCGCCCCGGACAGCGACCTTGCGAAATACGATGATTATTTCTCGACCGGCGCCGCGGTCTACAGGCGCTATGTGACCCGGTATGACCCCGAAACCGGGACCGCGCTCATCGTTTTCGAGTACGTGTGGGACGCGGACCGCGTGGCCGCAATGGACGTCCATGCGCCGTCGCCCGGCGTACCGTTCCGCGAAGCGATGCGGCTGCACTTCACCGGCGAGGGAAACGACATGCTGATCTCCAGCATGACCTTTGAGGTCAGCTCGGACCCGTTCACCTCCGACCCGGACAACAACTATCTCGTCTCCTCGCTCGACGACTTCAAGCTGCTGTACGCAAATGACCTCGGTCTGCCGGATTTCGTCGCGGCTTCCGACGGACTGACCATCGGCAGCGGCGACCCGACGCAGGCGGCGGAAACCCTGCTCGGCCTCTCTCCGGCGGCCAGCCAGCTGAGCGGCACCGACAGCGCTGCCCCCGACATCACCAGGGTAACGTTCACCTTCCGCGACAACAGCAAGGTCATCCTGACCATGGTGGACCAGTTCGGTCAGGGCTGGCTGCCGCAGGACTGGACGGACGGCAATGGCAAGGCCAGCCGCACCGCGGCCGACCTCGCGCAGCAGTACGCGCGCGGCCTGCTCCACAAGAGCGGACAGTATATCTACCCCATCCTCACCCCCGAAAAGCAGCAGGAATTCATCTCGCAGCAGTACGATATGACCGGCGGCACGCAGTGGACCTGGAAATTCGGCTCCTCCTCCCCCTCTGTGCGCGACTACGTGCTCGTCCCGACTGACGACGACAGCACATACCGCATCATCTGCCGCATGGACGGCGGCGGCATCAGTGATGTGCGCACCGGCTATCTCGTGCAGACCACCTGTGAGGACGGCGGCCGCCGCATGATCTCCGACGTCACCGAGCTGTCCGACGCGGACATGACGCAGAGCGAGCTGTTCCGTCTGTATTACAGCACCGGTCTGGCTCTGCCCAGCCTGCCCGACGAGGTCGGCAACTTCAGCGGTCTGCCGCGCACCGACTCCCTGACCGCCGCGCAGGATGCCTTCTACTACTTCGGCAATCCGGTCGACGGCTCGAAAGCCAGCTGGATCGCGGATGTGACCCAGATTCAGAGCATCGTGCGCTCCGACATCCGCGGCGGCGCGTATATTGATATCGTTCAGCTGACCTTCACCGACGGCAGCGACCCGATCAATGTCCAGATGGAGCAGACCGGTACGGGTTACTGGAAGCCGACCGGCATTCAGGAGGATGTTTCCGCCATGAGCGGCGCCAATGTGCTCCCGGTCAGCGCGGACGCCTTCGGTGCCATTTCCTTCGCCAATCTGCCGACGCTGAATACGGGCGACATTATCATCTTCAACTTCGGCAGCAAGCCTGTCGGCGGCGTGACGCTCGTCAACCGGCTGGTAAACGCAGCCGGTTCCCCCCGTTATCAGAACATGACCGACGACGAGACCACGCTCATGCGAACGAACAGCGGCTACGTCTACACCGTACCTCAGAGTGTGAGCGAGGCGCTGTCCTCCGACCTCAGCGTACCGTTCTACCACGCGCTGACGCTCGAATACACAGATGCGCAGCACATCCGCCACACGGCAGTCGCGGCCTACATGACAAACGCCATGACGCAGCTCGAGAACCCGCCGCTCCCTTCCGGCGGCTATTACAGCGACGCACTCGGCTGCACCCTCAAGCTGCCGCAGGAGTTCCGGAACGCGGTTTCCGCCAATATCAATACGGACGGGACCATGACCTTTTTCGTGAAGGATACGGACAGCGTGCTCATGACGTTGACCGCGCAGCCGATTTCCGTTCTCAAGCGTGATTTCGGCGAAAACTGGGCAGAAAACTATCCGGTTCCGGTCCGGCCGCTCGCAGAGCGGGACGGACTGGCGTACTTCCTGATTTACCCGTCCGATGTACAGTACGACCCGGCGGATGAGCAGGCCGCCGCGCGGTATAAGACCCTGTTCGAGGCCGCGCAGAGCATTTCCCCCGAGGATCTGGCTCTGGATGCCGACCCGCATGACACCTCGGCCTATGAGCGGCGCAATATGAAGGATACCGAACATTACGGCGACCGCACGACAGAGGAACTGCTGTCCTATCTGCCGATCTCGGACGGCGCCTACACCGAGGGTATCCTGGCGACGCTCGATGCACGCTATCGCGAGGATAAAGCCGCGTTCGAGCAGGCGCTGCGCGCCGCGGACAGCACGGCGCAGTCGCTCTGGGCGCAGCATCTGGCCGCACAGTAAACAAACAGGAACAAAAAGGGCTTGCTACTCCCGTCCGGTTTTGGTATACTATATAGGTAATCCGGACGGGGTTGTAGCTCAGCTGGTCAGAGCGTTCGCCTCACACGCGAGAGGTCGTGGGTTCGAGCCCCGCCAACCCCACCAGAAAGCACTCACTTTTGTGAGTGCTTTTCTTTTGCCGTATTGCAATCTGTTCTCGCACAGTTTTATCCCCAGACCTGTGCAAAACTTTCGGGATAACCCGGCGCCGGAGCACAAAAAACCGCCGCACAGTTTTTTCGCTGTGCGGCGGTGATTTTTTACTTGTACGGGTCATCCGGCTTGAGGTAGCAGCACTTTTTGTACTTCTTGCCGCTGCCGCACGGGCACGGATCGTTCGGACCGGGCCTGTTGCCGGCACGCTTCGGGGTCGGTGCGACCGAACCGTCGGACGCACCTGCGGCGCCGGTCTCCTTTGCGACCTGCTCGCGCTTGGGCTCCTCACGGGTGCGCACCTGCGCAAGGAAGATCATGCGGACGGTGTCCTCTCGGATGGAATCGATCATCGCATCGAACATATCGAAGCCCTCGCGCTTGTACTCGACGACCGGGTCATGCTGGCCGTAGGCGCGCAGGCCGATGCCGTTTCGCAGCTCGGTCATGGCGTCGATGTGATCCATCCACTTGCTGTCTACGTTCTTGAGCAGAATGACGCGCTCAAGCTCGCGCATGATCGGAGAGGTAAGCGCCTGCTCCTTGGCGTCGTAGACCTTGTGCGCCTGCTCGGCAAGCTCGGCGGTGAGCTGCTCGGCGGTCAGATCGTCGCACTCCTCGGCGGTAAACGTGCAGTCATCCGGGCGCAGGAAGATGCCGATGAACGGACGGCGCGCCTGCTCGACCATTTCGAGCGAGATCAGATGATTTTCGCCGATCGCGGCGTGTACCGCGTGCGCGATGGTGTCGTCGATCATCTTCATGATGCTGTCCTTGACGTCCTTGCCCTCGAGAACCTGAAGACGCTGCGCATAGATGATCTTGCGCTGCGTATTGAGAACGTCGTCGTATTCCAGAACGTGCTTGCGCGCCGCAAAGTTGCGGGACTCGATCTTTTTCTGAGCGCTCTCGATCGCGCCTGACAGGATCTTCTGGTCGATCGGCTCGTTCTCGTCGATGCCGAGCGTATCCATCATGTTCTGAATGCGCTCCGAACCGAACAGACGCATCAGATCGTCCTCGAGCGAAATATAGAAGCTGGACTCGCCGGGGTCGCCCTGACGGCCGGCACGGCCGCGCAGCTGGTTGTCGATACGGCGGGATTCATGGCGTTCCGTGCCGAGGATATACAGACCGCCGGCCGCGCGCACCTTTTCCGCGTCTGCGTCGGTCTGCGCCTTGTGCAGCTTGTACAGCTCGTCGAACTTCTTGCGTACCGCAAGAATGCCCGGGTTGTCGGTCTCCGCATGGCCGTTTGCCTCGTAGACCATCTTGTCTACGAACATCTTCGCCGTACGCTCGTCCAGCTCGCCCTCCTGCACCTTGCTCTCGGCCAGCTTGATGAGGCCGCGCTTGAGGTCGTCGAGCGCCAGCGTCTCGGCGTTGCCGCCGAGCATGATATCGGTACCACGGCCTGCCATGTTGGTGGCGATGGTGACGGCGCCGTACTTGCCGGCCTGCGCGACGATATCCGCCTCGCGCTCATGATGCTTCGCGTTCAGCACGGTGTGCTTGATGCCCTTTGCCTTGAGGATCTTGGACAGCTCCTCGGACTTCTCGATCGAGATCGTACCGACCAGGATCGGCTGGCCCTTGGCGTGGCATTCCTCGATGCGCGAAATGATCGCGTTGATCTTGCCGCGCTCGTTCTTGTATACGGCATCCGGGTTGTCCTTGCGGATGACCGGCTTGTTGGTCGGGATCTCGATGACATCGAGCTGATAGGTGTGGCGGAACTCCTCCTCCTCGGTCAGCGCGGTACCGGTCATGCCGGACAGCTTGCCGTACAGGCGGAAGTAGTTCTGGAAGGTGATGGTCGCGAGGGTCTTGCTCTCGTGCTGGACCTTGACGCCCTCCTTCGCCTCGATGGCCTGATGCAGACCCTCGTTGTAGCGGCGGCCGAACATCAGACGGCCGGTGAACTCATCGACAATGATGATCTGGCCGTCACGGACAACATAGTCCACATCGCGCTGCATGACGCCGCGCGCCTTGATGGCCTGATTGATATAGTGCTGGAGCGTGGTGTTCTCCGGGTCGGACAGGTTCTCGACCTTGAAGTACGCCTCGGCGCGCTTCTGACCGTGCGGCGTAAGGGTCGCGGTCTTTGCCTTCTCGTCGACGATGTAATCCGCCTCGATGTCGTCCTGCTCCTCCTTCGCGTCAACCTCCTTGACACGCAGGCACTTGAGGCCGACGGCGAAGCGGTCCGCGATCTCGTACATCTGCGAGGACTTCTCGCCCTGACCGGAAATGATCAGCGGCGTGCGCGCCTCGTCGATCAGAATGGAGTCGACCTCGTCGACGATCGCGAACGCATGGCCGCGCTGCACCATCGCCTGCTTGTAGATCGCCATGTTGTCGCGCAGGTAGTCGAAGCCGAACTCGTTGTTCGTGCCGTAGGTGATGTCCGCAGCGTACATCGCCTTGCGCGCCTGCGGCGGAACCTCATGGATGACCAGACCGACGTTCAGACCGAGGAAGCGGTAGACCTTGCCCATCCACTCGCTGTCGCGCTTTGCGAGGTAGTCGTTGACGGTTACGATATGGACGCCCTTGCCGGTCAGCGCGTTCAGATAGGCCGGCAGCGTCGCCATGAGGGTCTTGCCCTCGCCGGTCTTCATCTCCGCGATACGGCCCTGATGCAGGACGATGCCGCCGATGATCTGGACGCGGTAGTGACGCATGCCGAGCACGCGCCACGAAGCCTCGCGGCAGGTCGCAAAAGCCTCGGGCAGCAGCTGGTCGAGCGTCTCGCCGTCCTGATAGCGTTTCTTAAATTCATCGGTCTTTGCGCGCAGCTCCTCATCGGAGAGCTTCTTGAACTGCTCCTCCAGCGCCTCGACCTTATCCGCAATGGGGTAGATCTTCTTCAGCTCATGCGAGGAATGCGTGCCGAAGATCTTGGTAAAAAAGTTTGCCATTACTTGTATTCAGCCTTTCAAAAGGGCATAGCTGCCCCATTCGTTCATACGGGTTTATTATACCACATTATAAAGGATAAACAAATAAATTTTTTGTGAACGGTTGAAATCTCCTCGAAATCCCCTCTTTTCGACCGAAAAAATCCCCTCGTCATGGACGAAGGGATAACAGTTCGCCGATAGAACTTGTTTTCACGCGGCCGCAGCCGCGCGGCAGCGCGCATAAAACAGCGTTTGCCGTGAAAACGCATAAAAACCGGGGGCGTGTACCTCGGTTTTTATACTTCTGGAGGGAGAAAGTTTCCGTATGGGAACTTTCGGACGACTCGTGTTCTGCGCAGTCAGAACACAGATTGTCGGAAAAACGAAGTTTTTCGACAGTCTAAAATCCCCTCGTCATGGACGAGGGGATAAGATCTTACTTTGCGTAGTCGATGGCGCGGGTCTCGCGGACCATGTTGACCTTGATCTGGCCGGGGTAATCCAGCTCGTTCTCGATCTTCTTGGCGATGTCGCGCGCGAGCAGAACCATTGCATCGTCGGATACCTTGTCCGGGTTGACGATGATGCGGATCTCGCGGCCTGCCTGGATCGCATACGAGCTCGAAACGCCCGGCGTTTCGTTTGCGATGCTTTCCAGCTTTTCCAGACGCTTGATGTAGTTCTCGACGTTCTCGCGGCGTGCGCCCGGACGGGCGGCGGAGATCGCGTCAGCCGCCTGAACCAGGCAGGCAACAACGGTCTTTGCCTCGACGTCGCCGTGATGCGCCTCGATGGCGTGAACGATCGCCGGGGATTCCTTGTACTTCTTGGCAAGGTCTACGCCGATCTGGACATGGCTGCCCTCGACCTCGTGGTCGATCGCCTTGCCGATGTCATGCAGCAGGCCTGCGCGGCGCGCCTGAACCGGGTCGAGACCCAGCTCGCTCGCCATCATGCCGGCGATGTGCGCGACCTCGATGGAGTGCTGAAGGACATTCTGGCCGTAGCTCGTGCGGTAGCGCAGGCGGCCGAGGATCTTGATCAGCTCGGGGTGGATGCCGTGGATGCCGGTCTCGAAGGTAGCGCGTTCGCCCTCGCTCTTGATGATCTGCTCGACCTCGCGGCGGGACTTTTCGACCATTTCCTCGATGCGTGCCGGATGGATGCGTCCGTCCACGATCAGCTTTTCGAGCGCCAGACGCGCAATCTCGCGGCGTACCGGGTCGAACGAGGACAGGGTGATCGCCTCAGGTGTGTCGTCGATGATGAGGTCTACGCCGGTCAGCGTCTCGAGCGTGCGGATATTGCGGCCCTCGCGGCCGATGATGCGGCCCTTCATCTCATCATTGGGCAGCGGAACGACCGAGACGGTCGCCTCGGAAACGTGGTCTGCCGCGCAGCGCTGGATGGCAGTGGAGATGATCTCGCGGGCGGTCTGCTCGCTCTCATCCTTGAGCCGCTGGTTGATCTCGCGGACCTTGACGGCAGCGTCATGCTGCGCCTCGGCCTCGATCGAGTTGACGAGCATTTCGCGTGCTTCGTCGCGCGTCATGCTCGCGATCTGTTCGAGCTTTTCTACCTGCTCGTCCTTGATGCGCTGGAGCTCGTTCTCCTTCTTCTGTACGGATTCCAGATGACGGCTCAGCTCTTCGTTCTTGCGGTCGAGGGTGTCGCTCTTCTTGTCGAGCGCTTCCTCGCGCTGAATGAGACGGCGCTCGAGCTGCTGCGTCTCGTTGCGGCGCTCCTTCAGCTCGCGGTCTGCCTCGACGCGCTGACGATGGATCTCGTCCTTCGCCTCGAGCACGGACTCGCGCTTTTTGGTCTCACCGGCCTTGATCGCCTCGTTGATGATGCGGGTCGCCTCGGTTTCAGCATCGCCGATCGCTTTTTCGGCAACGCTCTTGCGATAAAGAAAACCAATGACAACGCCCACAGCGAGACATACGATACCGGTGATGATCGGTATGATGATTTCGGTCATGTTAAGGTGTGTCCTCCTGTTGATAAGATAGGACAGCTCCTGCCTGTCGCAGCGACGTTTTTGATAAATTTATATAAAATACGCTCTCTCCCACACGGTATCGGCTGTACCGGGGGAACGGGAAGCGCAAGCTTATATTGTTCAGCAAAAATGCCGACCACAGCGGACCGGTGCTGTCGAGAAAATGCGTGTGGTGTCTCCGGACACCGAAACGAGCGTGCACCGCAGTATCAACCTATGCGGACACGCTGCAATAATGCCCCCTGAAAAAAGCTGCACGCTGGCACTGTGCAGCCCGTAGGCGCCGCACCGGACGCCTCCGGCGCAGTGCCATATCATATGAGTATTATTATACATCTAATTGTAAAGCCTGTTCGTCAAACTGTCAAGAAAAACACGGTCTTCCCCCTGCGGATTTTGTCGTTTTTTGAAAACACGGCTCTTCCTGCCTTGAGAATAGCTGTGAAGTCTGCTATAATAATGGCTCAAAGAGCAGTAAAAGTCATTGGCTCCTGCTCCTGCAGAAAGAAAAACTGGTTTTCGGGGGTGCTCCTGTGGCAAAGACGATCAATGACGTATATCTTCAGCTGTTTCATCGGCTGCGCGACGGCGGCGACCCGCAGCCCTCGATGACTGCGCGCGAGCTGACGGCCGTGGCGTGTCATGCCGACCGCGCCCATACCGCCGCCTGGGCGCATTCCTATCTGGACAACGCGACGGTGGACTACGCGAACATCCTGTGCGACCGTGTGCTCGGCGGCGAGCCGCTCGCCTACATCCTCGGCGAATGGGACTTTTACGGACTGACCTTCCGCGTGGACAAGTCCGTGCTCATCCCGCGCGCGGATACGGAAAAGCTGTGTGAGCTGACCATCCAGCAGGCGAAGCCGCGCATTTCCCCGCGTATTCTCGACCTGTGCTGCGGCTCCGGCTGCATCGGCATCGCGGCGGCGCACGAGGTCGAGGACGCGCGCGTGCTCGCAGTTGACCTGTCGGACGGCGCGCTGCGCCTGACGCGCGAGAACGCACACCGGCTCGGCGTGAGCGGCCGTCTGCTCGCCATGAAGGCGGACGCGACCATGCCGCCCCCGGGCGGCGTCGGCCCCTTCGACATCATCGTTTCCAATCCGCCCTATATCACGCGCAGCGAAATGGCGCAGCTCGACCACAGCGTCGCGGATTTCGAGCCGCACGAGGCGCTGTATGGCGGCGTGGACGGTCTGGACTTCTACCGCGCCATCTGCGAAAACTGGGGCGATACCCTCGCCCACGGCGGCATTCTTCTGTTCGAATGCGGCTGGAAGCAGGCCGATGCGGTCGCTGAGATCCTGCAAAAGTTCGGTTTCTCCGACGTCTGCATCGAAAAAGATGACGCCGGCGTGCCGCGTATCGTCATCGGCCGCTCACCGCGCGAGGACGACGATCTGACAAAATAACCTCTTAACACTCCCTCACCAGAGGGAGTGTAATTTTTACCATTTTATTTTATCGGACAAATGTTCGATTTTTTCTTGCGTTCCGTTCGGCATCCTGCTATAATGGTCTTATCGAAAACCGAGAGGGGTGCGCGCCCCTGTTTAACCATAGAGGAGGCTAATTTATGGCTACGAAAAAGCAGCTTGAGCCGGTCGCACCGGCAGCGGACAAAAAGAAGGCGCTCGCCGCAGCGCTCAGCCAGATCGAAAAGCAGTTCGGCAAGGGCTCGGTCATGCGTCTGGGCGAAAACACCGGCATGACGGTCGAGCATATTCCGACCGGCTCGATCGGCCTCGACCTCGCGCTCGGCATCGGCGGCCTGCCGCGCGGCCGTATCATCGAGATCTACGGACCCGAGTCCTCCGGCAAGACCACGGTCGCTCTGCACAGCGTGGCAGAGGCGCAGAAGCTCGGCGGCACGGCGGCGTTCATCGACGCAGAGCACGCGCTCGACCCGGTCTACGCCAAGGCGCTCGGCGTTGACATCGACAGCCTGCTGGTTTCGCAGCCGGACACCGGCGAGCAGGGCCTCGACATCGCGGAGGCGCTCGTGCGCTCGGGCGCGGTCGACATCGTCGTTATCGACTCGGTCGCGGCGCTGACCCCCCGTGCCGAGATCGAGGGCGAAATGGGCGATTCCTTCGTCGGCCTGCACGCCCGCATGATGAGCCAGGCGATGCGCAAGCTCGCCGGTTCGATCGCAAAGAGCCAGTGCGTCGCGATCTTCATCAACCAGCTGCGCGAAAAGGTCGGCGTCATCTACGGCAACCCGGAGGTCACGACCGGCGGCCGCGCCCTCAAGTTCTACGCCTCGGTCCGCATGGAGGTCCGCCGCATGGAGCACCTCAAAAACGGCACCGAGCTGATTGGCAGCCATACCCGTGTCAAGGTCGTCAAGAACAAGGTCGCGCCCCCCTTCAAGGAGGCCGAGTTCGATATTATGTACGGCGAGGGCATCTCGCGCACGAGCGAGCTGGTCGATCTCGGCGTCAAGTACGGTCTGGTCAACAAGTCGGGCGCCTGGTTCTCGATGGGCGATACCCGTCTGGGTCAGGGCCGCGACGCCGCCAAGCAGTATTTCAAGGAGCATCCGGACATCGCGGACGAGGTACAGCGTGAGATCATGCTCAAGGTCGAGGAGGAGCGCTCCAAAAATTCCGCAGGCGCGGCTGTCAAGCTGTCCGAGAGCGTCGCGACCGCACCGGCAGAGAAGCCTGCCGCACCCAAGCCGTCGTCCGCCAAGGCGGTTTCGATCGACGCGGACGATTTTGACGACCTCGACGACGAAGAATGAGCGAGGATAAATACCGCGCAGCGCTGGACGCCGCCGCAAAGCAGCTCTCCTGCCGTGCGCTGAGCACGAAAATGCTGCGCGGCAAGCTGCTCGCCAAGGGTCACGACGAGGAGGCCACGGATTACGCGCTCGCGTGGCTGACCGAGCGCAGCCTGCTCTCGGACGGGCAGTTCGCGGAGAGCGTCGTGCGCAGCTATGCCCGGCGCGGCTACGGCGCGGCGCGCATCCGTCAGGAGCTTTCCCGGCGCGGCATTTCACGCGAGGACGCGGACGCCGCGATGGAGCTTTTCTCCCCTGCCCTGCCGCAGATGCTTTCCTTGCTCGAAAAGCGGCTGCACGGCGACCTTTCCGACCGGAAGGAGGTCGACAAGGCGGTCGCCGCCCTGCAGCGGCGCGGCTTTTCGTGGAGCGACATCAAAAACGCTCTCGAGGAATACAGCGCATCTCTCGACATCGACGAATAATCTTCACCCCCTCCGCGCACACTTTTGTGCGGAAGGGGTGATTTTTTGCGCAGAAATGCAAGACTTGCTGTGACAGGAGCGCTCGCCGGAGCGGCGAACGGCTTTTTCGGGGCAGGCGGTGGACTGTTTCTCGTGCCGCTCTTCACGAAATGGTGCGGCATGGAGGAAAAGCAGGCCTTCGCGACCTCGGTCGCGGTGATTTTTCCGCTGTGCGCCCTGTCGGCGGCGGTGTATTATGTCCGGGGCGGCCTGCCGGTTTCGTCCTCGCTCGGCTATCTTCTGGGCGGCGCGGCAGGCGGCGTGCTCGCCGGACGCATCTTCGAGCGGCTGCGCACGCTGTGGCTGCGCCGTGCCTTCGCCCTGCTCATCCTGTACGGCGGCATCCGGGCTGTGCTGCTGCTGTGAGCGCGTTCGTGGTTGGTCTGCTGACCGGCGTGCTGAGCGGCTGCGGCATCGGCGGCGGCTCGCTGCTGCTGCTCTGGCTGACGCTCGTGCAGGATATGCCGCAGTTTACCGCCGGGGGCATCAATCTGCTGTATTTCCTCGCCTGCGCCCCGGCCGCGCTCGTCTCTCACCTGAAAAACCATCTCATCGACCGCGGCGCGGTCAAATTCTGCGTGCCGTTCGGCGCGATGACCTCGCTCCTCGCCTCGTTTGCCGCCGCCGGGACGGACACCTCCCTGCTCCGGCGGCTGTTCGGCGTGCTGCTGCTCTATATCGGCGCAAAAGAATTGTTTACAAAACGGAAAAATCCGGGAACCGACCCGAAGCCTTCCTCGTCTAACCGGGTAACAAGAGAAAACCATGGCGGCTCTCCGCCGCGCAACCCGTGAAACGAGGTGTCTGTTATGAAAAAACGACTGTTTCCCCTGCTTCTCGCTCTGCTGTTCACGCTTTCCGCCTGCGGCGGCGCAGGCTCCGGCGATGCTTCGTCTGCCTCGGCGGCGGCCGGAGATATGTCCATGGATACGAACGGCTGGGCGGAGAGCGCCGATACCGCCGACGGCGGCTCTGCGGATTTTTCCGCCGTGCGGCAGAACGCCAAGCTCATCCTGCGCGCCGATCTGACGCTTGAGACGCAGGATTTCGACGCGGCCTCCGCCGATCTGGAAAAGCTGACCGCCGAGACCGGCGGCTACATCGAGTCGAGCAGCCTTTCCGGCGACAAGGGCAGCCGCTCGGCCTACTACACCCTGCGCATTCCGCAGGAAAAATTCGAGACGTTTTACGCGCAGCTCGGCGACCGCGCACACGTGGTCTACTCCTCCCGTTCGAGCGAGGACATCACCGAGCAGTATACCGACATCGAGACCCGGCTCGCCACGCTCCAGACCAAGCACGAGCGTCTGCTCGCCCTGCTCGATCAGGCGGGCAAAATGGAGGACATCATTTCGCTCGAAAACGCGCTCGCGGACTGCGAATATGAGATCGACTCGCTGACCGGCTCCAAGCGCCATTATGACGATCTGGTCGGCTTCTCGACCTTTTCCGTCACGCTCGATGAGGTGCAGACTCTGACCGCCACCCCCGAGGGCAGCGGCTTCGGCGCGCAGCTGACGCAGGCGGCAAAGACGGGCACGCGCGGTCTGGTCGACTCGGTCCGCGCGCTCATTCTCGGCATCGTCATGTTCTGGCCGGTCGTTCTGCTGCTCGCGGCAGGCGGCGGCGCAGCCGTCGTGATTACGAAAAAGCGCCGGAAAAAGCGCGAGGCCGAGTGGGCGGCGCAGGCCGCACAGCCCCTCGTTCCGCCCGAAAAGGACGAGAAGAAATAAGTGAGAAAAATGAAGGCACCGGTTTTTACCGGTGCCTTCGTTTTATTGTTCTGCGTTTTTCGTCTCGTCGAGCAGCTCCTTCGCGTCGATGCCGAACAGCTTCGCCAGCGCGAGCAGATTGGATGTGCTCGGGTCGGACGCGCCGCTTTCCCACTTGGATACCGCCTGCCGGCTCACGCCGATCGACTCCGCGACGAACTCCTGCGTCATTTTGCACGCCGTGCGGTGCTGCTTCAGCACAGCGCCGAGCGTTTTCGCGGTCTCGGCCTTTTCCGCCCGGACGGGCGCGGTGCGCAGATATTTCCGCAGCGCCCGGATCAGCAGCACGAGCACATAGACGGATACGCCCATGACGGCGAGCACCGGAACGATCGTATACAGCGTCATTACCATGGCAATTCCTCCTTTTCTGCGCTCAGTATAATAGAAAAACCCCGGTTGCGCCACCAACTATCGCGCAACCGGAGTAAGAAATCATGATTTCTTTGTTTTCTTCTCGCTCAGCATCAGCCCGCCGAGGGCGAGCGCCGTGCCGACCCACATCACCGGCGTCATGGTCTCGTGCAGGATGAGCGCGGAGGCGATGATGGTGATGACGGGCGAAGCGTAAATGTACACGCTCGTGCGCACCGGACCGAGCAGAAAGACCGCGCGGTTCCATGTCACAAAGCAGGTCGCGGACGCGAGCAGGCCGAGAAACAGCAGGTTCGCCAGATGCACCGGCGTGCCCCATGCCGCGATGCCGGCCGGGAGACCCTCGAAAGCCGTCGGGATGAGCAGGAACAGAAAGCCGTAGCCGAAAATGCGGCAGGTCAGCGGCACGGTCTGGTAGCCCATGTGACCAAGCACACGGATGAGCACCGAGTAAACGCCCCAGACAAGGGCCGCGCCCACGGTCAGTAGCGCGCCGACCGGACTGAAGTGCAGCTCGCTCACACCGGCGAGCGACACGAGCGTGATGCCGGTCATCGCGCAGACAAAGCCGCAGAAAAACCAGATCGACAGCTTTTCCTTGAGAAAGACGGCTGCGATGAGCGCCGTGAACAGCGGCGCCGCCGCCACGATCACGCCCACGAGCGAGGCGGAGATATAGGTCAGCGCGATATTTTCCATGAGAAAATACAGCGTTACACCGGTCAGTCCGGCCGCCGCGAACAGCGCTTCATGCCATTTTTTCTGCGGACGCATCAGACCGCGTCCGACGATGAGCAGCGCGAGAAAGCCGAGCGCAAACCGCGCGATCATGATCTCGATGGGCGAAAAGGTGCGCAGCAACACCTTGGTCGCGACGAACGTCGTGCCCCAGACGAGCACGCTGAATGCACCGAGCAGGTGTCCCTGCAGGCGATGATTGTTCTGTGTATCCTGCATTTCGAATTTCCTTTTTCTTTCGGGTTACTGCGCGGCCTCGTCCGTCTGCGCATCACTGCCGCTCTCGGCAGCATAGACGCGCGTCCAGTTTTCCTGGCCGAAGAATACGCTGTACGGCACAGGCGAGAAGCCGTTGATGAGATTTTTGCGGATGATGACCTGCTCCCGCTCGAACGCGATCGGGATAAACGGCATCTGCTCCGCAAACTGCTTGCAGAGCGCGCTCCGGTCGCCGCTTTTCCGCGCCGCGGCGAGCGTACTCTCCATGTCCGGGTCATGATAGCCGCCGAAATTCAGGCTGCCGCCCTGCGTCAGCAGCGGCCGCAGATCAAAGTCCGGCGTAAGGCGCGTTTCGCCGTAATACAGGTCGAACGAGCCTTCTCTGATGCGCGCGGTAAAGGTTTCGTAGTCTACCGCGTCCACCGTGACGCTCACGCCCTCGACGGCGTTCCACGAGGCGGCGAGCTGCTCGGCGGCGGCAACTTTGAAGGCGTTGTCCGCGTTGACGAGCAGATGCAGCGACAGCACGATCTGCTCCCCGGCCGCGTCGGTCGCGGGCGTGTCCTCGCCGCTCTGCGCCGGCGCAGACGGGTCTTTCACCGGCTCGCCCTCGGCGTTCAGCACGCGGTCGCCTTCCTCGTCGATGTAATAGCCCTCATCGTCGGTCAGCGGCGTGCCGTCCTCCGCGTAATAGATGGTGACGTCCCCGTCTGCCGCGGTCTGCGCGGCACTGTCCTGAGAGGCCGTATCGTCCGCTTTTTTGTCGTCCGTTTCGCTGTGCAGCAGCTCATACGCGCCTGCGGTGTCCGCCTCGGTCGAGAGCGTCACGCCCGAGACCTGCTGCTGCGGATTGACCGGCAGAACGGCCGGGTCCGCGAACGTTTGAAGCTGCGTTTCGCACAGCGCCCGGCGGCCGATGGCTGCGGAGAGCGCCCGGCGCACCTTCGCGTCCTTCAGCTGTTCGTTTGCGTAGTTGATGCCGATATAGTGCAGCGCCGTGCTCGGTGTTTGCAGCGTGTCGACCGCACCGCCGATGACCGTCGTTTCGTCGTCGGCTGCGATGCGCGAGCTGCGCATGACCGACACGTCGCCCGTCCGGAAGCTGGACTCCGCCGCGTCCGCCCGGGTGATGCCGACCAGCTCGATATGGCGGATGGTGCCGAGAAAGCCGCCGTGCCAGTTTTCATTTTTTTCGAGCGTGTACGCACTGCCGTTCTCGACCGGCACATACGGGCCGGTGCCGTCGGCGAAGCTGCCGCTGTCCGCGCTCCCCCTGCGGTAAACCGGGATGTTCAGCAGGCGCGGAAAGTCCGCATTGGGCGAGGAGAGCACGATGCGCACCTTATAGGTGCCCGCCGATTCCAGCGTCGTCACGTCGGCAAGACGGCTGTGATAGGGCGAGGAGGCGTTGTCCATCGCCGCGCGGTAGCTCGCGACCACATCGTCTGCGGTCAGCGTCTGCCCCGACCAGAACTTCACGCCCTGCCTGAGGGTGAAGGTGAAGGTCGTGCCGTCGCCGCTGTAGCCCTCGCACAGCACATTCTGCGGCGTAAAGTCGTCCGTCAGCTCGAACAGACCCTCGTACAGCGCCTCGCGCAGCATGGCGTTGATGCTGTCCGTATCCGTGACCGGGTTGAGCGTGCCGTTTTTGTACCACGCAAGGCCGAAATAGGCGTCCGATACGTCGACCGTATCCTTCGGCCCCTCGTCCTGCTGTCTGCCGGGCAGCGAACAGCCCGACAGCAGGCACAGCCCGGCGAGCGCCGCCGCGAGCGCACGTTTTTTCCAGCTCATACAGCGTTCCCTCACAGGCATATGATGCCGCCCTGCACGCCGCGATGGCCGTGGGTCGCGCGGTGCGACCAGAATTCATCCGCACAGCATTTCGTGCAGATGCCGCTGTCGATGACGTTTTCCGGCGAAAGTCCGGCGTCGGTCAGCAGTCTAACGCCGATGCCCTGCAGGTCTACATGAAACTTGACGCCCTTTTCCGCGATAAACGGATGCACGCGCTCGCCCATCAGGCGCTCCATCGCCTCGGGAACGTCCGCGTCGGTCTCGAAGCACTCCTGACGGATGGACGGGCCGAGCACGGCGATCAGGCTCTCGCGCTTCGCGCCGAGCTTTTCCGCCATGACCTCCACGGTCTTCGGCAGGATGCCTGCCGCCATGCCGCGCCAGCCGGCGTGCGCCACGCCTGCGGTCTGGGTCGCAGGATCGTAGAACAGCGTCACCACGCAGTCCGCATAAAAGCCGCACAGCGGCGTTTCGGGCAGGGCGGTCACGATCGCGTCCGACTCCCACGCCATCGGCTGATGCAGACCCATGCCGGCCTCGCCCTCGGTCACGACCGAGATCTGCGTGTCGTGGATCTGCTTTGTCATGGTGATGCGGCCCTCGTCCATGCCGAGCTGCTCCGCCAGAATGCGGTAGTTTTCCAGCACGTTCTCCCGCTCGTCGCCCCGGTTGAAGCCGAGGTTGAGGCTCTCGCAGTCGCCGCGGCTCACGCCGCCGAACTTGGTGGTAAAGGCATGGCGGACCGGCAGCCGGTCACAGGTATAGTAAACGAACGAGCCGCGCTCGTTGCGGTGCATAGACGGGTGCATGGTTTTCCTCCTTACCATTCGTCCGAACCGTCGTCCGGAATGACTTCCTTCATGGCCGTGATCGCGACCTCGATCATCGAGTCATCCGGCTCGAATACGGTCAGATGCTGGATCATGAGGCCCGGCCAGCGCAGCGCACGCGAAATGACGCTCTCCGAGCGTCCGGCATAGCGGTTGAACTCGTAGCTGATGCCGACGACGAGCGGCAGCAGGATGAGATGCGCGAGCATGCGCAGGAACGGATTGGTGATGTCGATGATCGAAAAGACGATGGACGAAACGATCGTCGCGATGATGATGAGTACGAACATGAAGCTCGTACCGCAGCGCGGATGGAACCTGCCCTGCTTCCGGACGTTCTCCACGGTCAGCTCCTCCCCTGCCTCATAGCAGAAGATGGTCTTGTGCTCCGCGCCGTGGTATTCGAACGTGCGGCGGATGTCCTTCATATGCGACACCGACCACATGAACATCAGAAAGATCGCGATGCGCACGATGCCCTCGAGCACGTTTCGCGCCAGCACGCCCCAGTCCTTCGGAACAAAGCCGCCGAGAAAGCTCGGCAGCAGCAGGAACAGGCCGACCGGCAGCGCGATGCCGATGACCGTGGACAGGCCGAGGATCATCCTGTTCAGCTTTTCCGAGCCGAACTTCGCCTCGAGCCACTTTTCGAATTTAGACGGCTCCTCATCGATGCTCTCATCGTCGAAAAACTCCGCCGAATAGTTGATGGCCACGATGCCGTCCTTCATGGCGGTGAACAGCGTGTACGCGCCGCGCAGGATGGGCAGGCGCCAGAACGCCGGCTGATGATGCGCGGGCTCGGTCTTGGTGACCAGCTCGCCGCCCGGCTTGCGCACGACGGTGCAGGTCTTTTTCGGCCCCTTCATGACGATGCCCTCGATGATGGCCTGACCGCCGATGGTTGTTTTCTTGGTTGACATATGGTTCTCCTTTTATAGGTGCGGTTACGGCTCTTCCTCGGTCCTGGACGGTGCGCCGGTGATGCCGAGCGCCTCCTCCGCCTTCGCTGACGGCAGCGTGACCGTCACGGTCGTTCCCTCGCCGACAGCGGACGCGATGTCGAGCGTGCCGCCGTGCAGCACGACGATCTCCTCGGTCACGGCAAGGCCGATGCCGCTGCCGCGCTGTTTGGACGAGCCTTTATAGAATTTCTCCTTGACGAACGGCAGCTCGGCTTCGGGAATGCCCTGACCGTAGTCGCGCACGGTCGCGACGAGATTTCCCCCGTCGCGCACCAGACGGATGTCGATGCGCTTGCCGTCGCCGCCGTACTTCGCGGCGTTGTCCAGAATGTTGAGGAATACCTGCTTCATGCGGTGGCGGTCGCCGTTGACGAAGTAGTTCGCCTCGACATCCTCATCGTAGTTCAGCCGGATGCCGCTCTTCTGGAGTAGGTTTTCATACATGTATACCGCCTCATACAGCTCGATCGACAGGTCGAAGTTCTCGACCTCGAGCTTCATGCGGCCCGATTCGATGCGCGCGAAGTCCAAAAGCTCCTCGACCATGCGCGTCAGACGGCCCGCCTCCTTCTGGATGATGGTCAGGCCCTGCATGACCTCCTCGGGGTCCTCGCCGCCGCCCGCGAGCAGCGTTTCGCTCCAGCCGCCGATGGCGGTCAGCGGCGTGCGCAGCTCGTGCGAGACCGAGGAAATGAAGTCGTTCTTCATGCGCTCGGCGCGGTTGATCTCGTCGGACATATAGTTGATCGTGTCGCACAGCTCGCCGATCTCGTCGTCATAGGTCTTTTGCAGGCGCACGCCGTAGCGTCCTGCCGCGATCTCCTTGGCGATGTTGTTGATCTTGAGCACCGGGTCTACGATCGACCGGATAAAGTAGCTGTTGGACGCGACGACGAAGATCAGGAACACCAGACACGCGAGCAGCGACACGCCGATGATGATCCAGATCTGGCGCTCGACCACACGCAGCGAGCTGATGAAGCGCACGCCGCCGACCAAATCGCCGCGCGAGGACAGCAGCGGCGCGGTGACGCTCATCACGCGCTCGTCAGAGAGCGGATCGCGTCCGGTGAACACCGAGGTCTTCTGCGTGGCGAGCGCCTGCGTGGCGTCCTCTGTGGACGCCAGACCGCCGCCGGACAGACCGGATGTCGAGAGCAGAATACGCCCGTTCGCGTCGAGAAACTGCTGCTCGAGCTTGTCCTGCTCGCTGAACGTCGTCACAGTGGACTCCGCCTGCGTGTAGAACTGATCATAGGTATCGGTGAAGTATTTGCGGAAGGTGTCCGAGGCCGTGACCGCGCGCGAGACCAGATTGTCGCGCACGGTGGCGTAGTAATAGCCCGACACGCCGACCGAGATCAAAATCATCACGGCCGCCAGAATGACAAGCACGAATGAGAGCGAGTTCATCATCCAGCGTCCGCGGATACCGCCCGGCGAGTGCAGCACTTTTGGTGTTTCCGACTGCGGCCGCGGTGCGGATTGTTTACTTTTTTTGCGATCTGTCATAAAGAAAATGACCTTTCCTGTTTTCTCCGAAAACAACTGCGGAATAATCGAAAAGGCAGCGTCAGCGCCTTTTCGCGGCGCACCGCAGTGCGCCGATGCAAATCCCCAAAGAAGTCCGGCTCTGCCGGACTTCTTTCCCGCTGCCCGCGCCGTGGCGGCGCGGCCGTCCCTGCCGTGCAGGGGCGAGGGGGTTATCGTTCCCGGTTTCTGCGGAACCGGGAACGTATCTAAGGGGGACAGCGTCCCCCTTAGAAAGCGCCAGCGCTTTATCCTTCCCACATATACCCGTATCCGCGCACGGTAACGATATGGCTCGGCTCGGCCGGGTCATCCTCGATCTTGATGCGCAGGCGGCGGATGTTGACGTCTACGATCTTCAGCTCGCCCACATAGTGATGGCCCCACACCATCTCCAGCAGCTCGTCGCGCGAAAGCGCCTTGCCGATGTTCTGCATGAACGCCTTGAGCAGACCGTACTCGATCTGCGTCAGCTCGATCTTGCGTCCGTTCTTGAGCACCTCGCGCGCGCGCAGGTTGAGCTTGAACGGGCCGGACTTGATGACGTTCTCCTCCGAGAACGGCGAGCCAGATACGCGGCGGTACAGCGCGTCCACGCGCGCGACCAGCTCGATGCTCGAAAACGGCTTGGTCACATAGTCGTCCGCGCCGTTCATCAGACCGTTTACCTTGTCCGCCTCCTGCGTGCGCGCGGTCAGCATGATCACGCCGGCCTGATAGCCCTCTGCACGCATCGTGCGGCAGACCTCGTAGCCGTCGATGCCCGGCAGCATAACGTCGAGTATCGCGACCGCGATATCCGGATTTTCATGATATTTTTCGAGCGCCTGCTCGCCGGTTTCAGCCTCGATGACCTCGTAGCCGCCCCGTTTCATATTCAGCACCAGAAAGGAGCGGATGCTTTCTTCATCCTCCAGAACCAGTACCTTACGTTTCATAGATGCCATCCTCCTTTTATCTTCAGTTGTTCCATGCCTGCTTGACGATCGAGAAGCGCGAGCTGATCTCCTCCGCGCCGATCTTCAGCGTGCCGCTCTGCGCGCCCTCCGGGATCTTCGCGAAATAGACCGCCTGCGATGTCTGGCCAAGCTGGATGAGGTCGGTCCGGCCCGCGTAATACTCGCGCGAGGAACCCGTGACGCAGTAGATATTGAACAGCGGAATCGAGTTCTGCCCCGCTCCGCGGTATTCGTAGAACGAAACCATACTCAGGCCGCCGTCCGTGGACTTGACCGCCGTGATGCGGTCGTGCCAGCTCCGGTCGATGCGCAGACTCCACGCATCCGAGATGCACTGATAAGTCGTGCTGACCTGTACGGGCGTTGTGCCCAGACCGTAGGCGTACCAGTCGAGCATATACAGCGCGTCGTGCGCCGCCGCGTCCTTGTAGCCCGCCATGAGCACCGCGCGCGGCAGCTCGATCACGCCGTCGCTGTTGATGTCGGCCGCATAGACCTGCACGGGACGGTAGGTGCTGCGGCTCGCGATGTCCTCGCCGTCGAGCGCAAGATTGACCAGCATTCCGTCGCTGTAGACGAAGATATCGGTCGTCAGGCCGATGCCGGAGGCCATTTTCTCTTCCGCGAACACCGCCGGCAGGCCGTCGGTGATATGTCCGGCCTCCATGCGCTCGACCGATGCGATGCCGGCGCTCATCGCCGCCTCACCGGCCAGGTTCATGCGGCCGTTCTTATAGCGGTACAGCCGCGCGGCGCGCTTTCCGGAGGCGCCGGTCAGCAGCAGCAGATCCTTCGCGCCGTCGCCGTCCATGTCGGTCAGCTCAAGCGCACTGTAATCGGTCTCGAGCAGCACGCGCGGCGCGCAGCTGTCGTCAAAGTCGCACATCGTCAGCGCGCCCGTTCCGTTGCCGGCCAGCTGCCATGTGACCACGATGCCGCGGCCGCCGTCCGGAGTGATGGTCGGATATTCGACCGACTGGATCGCGGCTCCCTTGGCCTCGATCGAGCCGGTGCACCGATAGTCATCCCCGTTTTTCTTGTAGATATATACCTTGAAGTCGTTGCTCGTCGCCGAGGTCGCGCCGCGGAAGAACACTATGGCCTCCTCCGCGCCGTCACCGTCCAGATCGACGAGCTGTACGGACGAACGGTTCTCCCCTGTGGTCGGGGTGGTATAGGAAACACCCGATGCCAGAAGCTCTTCGAGCTTGGTCTGCAGCGTCTGATAATTGCCGGGCGGCTTGGGCGCCGCCAGCAGCTCGTCGCCGGACGGCATCGTGCAGCCTGCAAGCAGCAGAAGGCTCATCAGCACGGGCAGTATACGAACAGATTTCATTGCTTGCTCCCAGTCCTTGTTCGGAAGTCCAAATTCGCGCGTGGAAACGCGCGCGTTCTGTCGATCGCACAGGCACTCCCCTTGCGGATGCCTATACAGATTAAGTATAGCACAAATTCCACATATCCGGTATTCCTTTTTCCCGATTTTTTGATTACAGTACAGAAAAAGCGCTCTGCAAATTGACAAAAGAGGACGGAGCGGTTATACTGAGACCATGCCGCCGAGCGCCGGAGCGCGTTTTGCGCGGCCTTCGATTTTTTCTGCGGGTATGGCGGAATGGCAGACGCGCCAGATTTAGGTTCTGGTGTCTCAGACGTGCAGGTTCAAGTCCTGTTACCCGCACCATCATCACACACACACGAGGTTTTACTTATGTCTCAGAACAGCATTCTTCTGGAAAAGTCGCTGCATTTTTCCGTCCGCATCGTAAAGCTGCACCGCCTGCTGCACCGGCACGAGGACGACCTGTCCGCCGAGCTGCTGAAGCACGCAGCGGCGATCGGCTCCGCAGTATCATGCGCGGATTGCGCCCTCAGCCGACGGGTCCTTGCTGAGAGCCTGAACGAGGCGCTGCGCGAAACGGCGCAGACCGAATACTGGCTGCGGCTGCTGACGCTGACCGACGATGTTGACGTCCGCACAGGCGCTTCCCTGCTGAGCGACTGCACCGAGCTGCGCCGCCTGCTGACCGCCGCGGCAAGCGCTGCAAACTAAGCTGAAATTCGTCTGAAAAACACGCCAAAGGCGTGTTTTTCTTTTTTTCTGCGCACAGCTTGCAAATATTTCGGGAACGCGATATAATGAGCGCAAATGAGGTGGTTAAATGGCAAAGCGCATCATCTGCATCGGCGACTCCAACACATATGGCTATGACCCTGCCGCCTTTGGCGGCGCGCGCTATCCCGAGGGCGTGCGGTGGACATCACGGCTCGGAAGCGCGTGGGACATCCGGAATCTCGGCGAGAACGGCCGGGAAATCCCGTCGAGCAGCTTCGCCGTGCGCGTCCTGCTCAGCCAGGTCCGCTCCCGGCTGCCGGCAGACGGGCTCTGTCTGATGCTCGGCACGAACGACCTGCTCTGCGGCGCCTCCCCTGCCGAGGCTGCCGAACGGATGCGCATCTTTATCAGCGATCTTCTGGTCTGCGGTCTGCCGTTGCTGCTCGTCGCGCCGCCGCTTATGCAGAGCGGAACATGGGTTGAGAGCGACGCGCTCATCCGCAGTTCCGGACAGCTCGCCCCGCTCTACCGCGATCTCGCCGCGCTCTGCGGCGTGTCGTTCTGTGACGCCTCCGGCTGGGACATTCCGGTCGTGTTCGACGGCGTCCACTTTTCCGAACAGGGCCACCGCCGCTTTGCCGAGCAGCTCGAGCCGGTTTTCGCGCAGATGTTTCTGTGAACTTCACCTGCAAAAAAGCACCGCAGTCATAGACTGCGGTGCTTTCCTTATATCTGCATATTCGCTTTTACTTTGCGAGCTTGCTCTGTGCCTTCTGCTCGAAGCGCTCCTTGGCAACAATAGCGCGCTGATGCGTGCCCTCGCCGATCAGGCCTGCCTCGTCGTAGGCTGCGACCTTGAAGGTCAGGATCTTGCCGTTCGGCGCGATCTCGGTCAGCTCGGTCTCGATACGGACCTCCATGCCCTCCGGCGTTGCGGCAACATGGCTTACGTTTACCAGCGTGCCGACCGTGGTCCTGCCCTCCTCGAGCTCACCGGCAACACTGCCTGCGGCGGTGTTCTCGATGGCTGCGATCATCATCGGGGTGGCAAATACGGATACCAGACCGCTGCCGACATTGCACGCCAGCTGCTCCTTGGTTACGGTGAACTTCTTCTCGCCCTTGATACCAGTGTTCATTGTTCTGCTCCTGTCTTTAAAAAACGGAAATTACTTCTTGCGCAGCTCGGTCATGCCGCCCATGTACGGCTGGAGCGGCTTCGGGATAGCGACCGAGCCGTCCTCACGCAGATTGTTCTCGAGGAACGCGATCAGCATGCGCGGAGGTGCTACGACCGTGTTGTTCAGAGTGTGCGCGAAGTACAGCTCCTTCGGGTTCTCCTTGCTGCGGACACGGATGCCCAGACGGCGCGCCTGTGCGTCGCCGAGGTTGGAGCAGGAGCCGACCTCGAAGTACTTCTTCTGGCGCGGAGACCATGCCTCTACGTCGCAGGATTTGACCTTCAGGTCAGCCAGGTCGCCGGAGCAGCACTCGAGCGTGCGTACCGGAATATCGAGCGAACGGAAGAAATCGACCGTGTTCTTCCACAGCTTCTCGTACCATGCCTTGCTGTCCTCCGGCTTGCAGACGACGACCATTTCCTGCTTCTCGAACTGGTGGATGCGGTAAACGCCGCGCTCCTCGATGCCGTGCGCACCGACTTCCTTGCGGAAGCACGGAGAGTAGCTGGTGAGAGTCTGCGGGAGGGTCTCCTCGTCGTTGATGGTGTCGATGAACTTGCCGATCATGGAGTGCTCGGAGGTGCCGATCAGGTACAGATCCTCGCCCTCGATCTTGTACATCATGTTCTCCATTTCCTTGAAGGACATAACGCCCTTTACTACATCACCGTGGATCATAAACGGCGGAATGTAGTAGGTGAAGCCGCGGTCGATCATGAAGTCGCGCGCGTAGGACAGGATGGAGGAGTGCAGGCGGGCAATGTCGCCCTTGAGGTAGTAGAAGCCGTTGCCGGAGGTGCGGCGAGCAGCATCGAGATCGATGCCGTCGAAGGACTCCATGATGTCAACGTGGTACGGAACCTCGAAATCCGGAACGACCGGCTCACCGAAGCGCTCGTTCTCGACGTTCTCGGAATCGTCCTTGCCGATCGGGACAGACGGGTCGATGATGTTCGGAATGACCATCATGCGATTCTTGACTTCCTCAGCAAAGACCTTCTCGTCCTCTTCGAGTCTGGTCATCTCGTCGGCCATCGCCTTGACCTCTGCCTTGACCTTCTCGGCCTCGTCCTTCTGACCCTTGGCCATCAGACCGCCGATCTCCTTGGACTTCTTGTTGCGCTGAGCGCGCAGCTCGTCGCAGCGGGTCTTTGCAGCGCGGTACTTCGCGTCGAACTCGATGACCTCATCGACCATCGGGATTTTCTCGTCCTGGAACTTCTTCTTGATGTTTTCCTTGACTGCGTCCGGGTTTGCTCGGACAAATTTGATATCCAGCATTTTTATTTCTCCTTATTGATTATTGACATTTTTATCTTCGCTCTGCGCGGCGCTGTCTGCGAGCGCGAGCAGCTTCTGATAGACTGCGTAGTCGTTCGCCTCAAGCACGCCGCCGTCCTCGCGGAGCTTGAGCTTGTCCTCGGAAAAGGCGTCTCTGATGCCCTCGAGCAGGTAATTCAGCTGCTCCATGTCATCGTCAATGACGGCCTGCTCTGCCGCTACCAGCATTTCGAGCATCTGCTCGCGGTCGCGCAGATTCTGCGTCGCGCCGACCACATCGGTCTTTGCCTGCTCGGTGCCGAGCGTGCTGCGCACGCTCTCGAGCGCGCTGCTCTGCAAATCAAACTGCTGCTGCAGATCTGCGACCTTCTGAGTCGCGCCCTGCGCAACCGTCTGCTGCTCGTTCAGCTGTGAGCTGAGGTTTTCGACCTGTCTGTCCGCACGCGCCTGCGCAACATAGCTGATGAGGATGAGTGCGATCGCCACCGAGAACAGACCGACGATATAAAACGTCAGCGTCGTGCGGCTGAGTTTTTTCTCCGGTTTTGCCTGTTCGGGGGCGTTGTTTTTCTGTTCGTTCATGTGCTGCCTCCTTATACGCGCAGGGCGCGCAGCGCTTCGGTCAGGCGTTCCAGATCGTCCGCGCCGTAATATTCAAGGGTCAGCTGACCGCTGTTTTTGCCCTGCTGAATGCAGATCTTACGGCCGAGGACGCTTTCCAGCTCCTTCTCCAGCGCCGCGATATAATCCACGGAAAAGTCGCTTTCCTGCGGCTTTGGCTCCGCAGGCTTTTTGTTCATGCGCTTGGCGAGCGCCTCTGCCTGACGAACGGTCATGCCGGCCATCTGCTTTGCGGCCTCGACGCGCTTGTCCTCCTCCGCGACGGCGAGCACCGCACGCGCATGGCCGCCGGAGAGTTCTCCCCTGCTGACCATGGTCCGGACCTCGCCGGGCAGCTGAAGCAGACGCAGCGCATTGGCGACCGCCGGGCGCGACTTGACGACGCGCTGCGCGACCTGCTCCTGCGTCAGGCCATAGTCGCGCATCAGCTGCTCATAGCCCTCCGCTTCCTCGATCGGGTTGAGGTCCTGTCTCTGAAGATTTTCGATGAGGGCGAGCTCCATGACCTCGCTCTCGCTCGCCTCGATGACCATCGCCGGGATTTCATCCAGACCGGCCTGCCGCGCGGCACGCCATCTTCTCTCGCCTGCGATGATCTGATAATAGCCTTCCTTTTTGCCCGCGCGCACCGTGATCGGCGTGATGACGCCGTGCAGACGGATGCTTTCCGCAAGCTCGTCGAGCGCCTCCTGCGCGAATACCTTCCTCGGCTGGCCGGGGTTCGGTTCGATGCGGCTGACCGCGATCTTGCTGACGCTATCCGCCGAGGTCTCCGTTTTCAGATCAACGACCGTCGTATCTCCGAACAGGTTGGACAGGCCGCCGCCCAGTCCCTTTTTACCGGATGCCATCAGCCCTTCCCCTTTCCGTTTTTCGCAAGGATTTCATCCGCGAGCGACAGATACGCTTCTGCGCCGCGGCACATGCGGTCGTACTCGGTGATCGGCTTGCCGTGGCTCGGCGCCTCGCTCAGACGAACGTTGCGCGGAACGACCGACGAGAATACCTCGCCCGGGAAGTGCTTTTTGACCTCCTCGACCACCTGAATGGACAGGTTGGTTCGACCGTCGAACATGGTCAGCAGCACGCCCTCGAGCGACAGCTTCGGGTTCATGTTTTTCTTGACCATGCGCACGGTCGTCATCAGCTGGCTCAGTCCCTCGAGCGCGTAATACTCGCACTGGAGCGGAACCAGAAAGCTGTCCGCTGCGCACAGGCAGTTGAGCGTCAGCAGGCCGAGCGACGGCGGGCAGTCGATGAACACATAATCGTATTCGTCCTTGACCTTGTCGAGCACGAGCTTGAGCCGCGCCTCGCGGTGATCCATTGCGATCAGATCGAGCTCTGCGCCCGCAAGATTGACGTTTGCGCCGATGATATCGACCCATTTGGTCTGGACGATACCCGATTTCGTATCCGGGTCCTCGGATACGATCAGATCATAGACCGATGTTTCAAGAGAACGCGGATCGACGCCGAAGCCTGAGGTCGCATTGCCCTGCGGGTCAAAGTCGCACAGCAGAACGCGCTTTCCGCGCTCGGACAGTGCCGCTGCGAGGTTGATCGCAGTCGTTGTTTTTCCCACGCCGCCCTTCTGGTTAGCGAACGCGATAATTTTACCCATAGTGCTTTCCTCTTTATTCGTGTTTTTTCCTATGCTCCTTATTATAGCACATGCTTAAAAGAAAACAAAGGCACTATCCCAAAATTTTTGCCTGCACGTTTCCTTCTGCGGAAAATGTTTCATGTGAAACATGAGTTTGCTTGCGTGTACGTTGTTTCACGTGGAACATAGACCGCCCGGAAAAGGTTTCACGTGAAACAGTTCCTCCCTGTTTCGCGCCGATGTTTCACGTGGAACAATTTCGTCATTTGTTCCATGCCTTTGTTTCACATGAAACAAAAGTGCCATCCCTTCGGATGGCACCTCAGTCTGTCGATAAAGTCTGTTTTCACGCCAAAACAGCAGTCGCGCGGCAGCGCGCATTCAAAAGCGTTTGCTGCGCAAACGCATGAAAACCGGGGGCGTGTACCTCGGTTTTCATACTTTAAGAGGGAGAAAGTTTCCGTATGGGAACTTTCGGACGTCCGTGTTTTGCGAAGTCAAAACACAGATTGTCGGAAAAACGATAGTTTTTCGACAGTCTCAAGTGCCATCCCTTCGGATGGCACCTATATAATATAGTATCGTGATTGCTGCGATTTACCCTTTCGCGTGCGGAATGCAGATAGTGAGCGTCAGGCCGTCATCGCTCTCCTGCTGCTTGACAGTCGCGCCGATCCCTGCATCGACCATCACCCCGACCGCACGGTTGAGTGTGTTCAGAAAAAAGCGTACATCCTTGAACAGGCGCACAACGTGCTTGCCGCTCTCCGGTTCAACGACCGGCTGCGGATTTTCCTTTGCCTTGAGGAATTCGTCAATATATTCCTCGGTACGGCTGACATTCAGCTCATGCTCGATAATATAATTGGTGACGTTGATGCGGTCGGCCTCATCGTTCAGGCGCAGCAGTGCCCGGGCGTGCCGCTCGGTCAGATTGTTGCAGCGGATCAGCTCCATATTCTGCTGCGACAGCCGCAGCAGCCGCAGCTTGTTCGCAACGGCCGACTGGGTCTTCCCTACCTTGCGCGCGGCCTCCTCCTGCGTCAGACCGAACTGCTCGATGAGCCGCTTGAAGCCGTTCGCCTCCTCAAAGAAATCCAGATCGCGCCGCTGCAAATTCTCAACGAGGGCAATTACCGACGAGTCCTCCCCGTCCGCGTTGATGAGCAGGCAGGGCACATCGGTCAGTCCGGCGACGCGCGCCGCCCTCAGCCGCCTCTCCCCCGCGACCAGTTCATAGCCGCCGTTCGCTGTCCGCCGCACAGTCAGCGGATTGAGCACGCCGTACTGACGGATGCTCTCCGCGAGCGTGGCGATCGCCTCCGGGTCGAAATATCGCCGCGGCTGATTGGGATTGCGCACGATCTCTGAAATACGGATGCGCCGCAGCACCCGATCCTCCCTCCCGGACACAAGCGTCAGGACCGATTTCATCATAAGTAGCCTCCTTTTCCTGCTGTGCCCGATGAACAGGGGTACTGCACCCCTGTTTTCTGTGGCACGGTCGTCCTTTGGTAATAGATTACCACAATTTTGCAGACAGGCAAGCAAAATCGACCGCGCAATCTGCCTTGTACGACAAATTCCTGTCATTTCCAACGAAAAAGCGGCTGATATACTTATTTTCGGACAAAAAATACCCTCTGTAATTTCCGTACAGAGGGTAAACTTTCCGTATAGTCTCAGAGCGGTGCGGTCTGAATTTTCTTAAAGCGGCGCGGGTATTTGTCGGGGGTATCGCTGATCTTCGGCAGACGAACGAGCGCCCGCTCGATGCCGTCATGCGGCACAGTATAGCTCAGCATTTCCGGCTCGCCGACGCCCAGCACCTCGAAGGCATGCGCCGCGCCCTGCACTTCCTCCGCGCAGTCCGCCGCCTTCATGGCGAGGAAGCAGCCGCCGACCTTGACCATCGGCACCGCCAGCTCGCTGAGCGTGCGCAGGTCTGCCACTGCACGCGAAACCGCCATATCGAACGACGCACGGCTGTCCTTCGCGAAATCCTCCGCCCGGGCATGGACGGCGGTGACGTTGGTCAGACCCAGCGTCTCGATGACCTCATTCAGAAAGTCGATGCGCTTGCGCAGCGCGTCGAGCAGGACAAATTCGGTCTCCGGACACAGTATTGCCAGGGGCATACCCGGAAAACCGGCGCCCGTGCCCACGTCGAGCACCCTTCCCCCCTGCGGCATATGCGGCGTGAGGGCGGCGCAGTCGAGGAAATGGCGCGTCACGACCTCGGTCGGTTCGGTGACTGCGGTGAGGTTCATCACCTTGTTCTTCTCCAGCAGCAGCGCGGAGAATTTCAACAAATCATCAATCATTTTTTCGCTGACCTCGGGCAAAAATTCCTTCAGCCCGGTGTACAGCAGCTCGCGGTCGGTCAAGCCTTTTCCCCCTTTCGATGCGTTTCGATATAGATCATCAGCGCAGTAATATCCGCCGGCGAGACGCCCGAAATGCGGGCCGCCTGACCGAAATTCAGCGGCTTGACTGCGTTCAGCTTCTGCCGCGCCTCCAGACGCAGCGAGTCCACCTCGTTATAGTCCAGATCAAGCGGCAGCGGACGGCTCTGAAGCCTGCGGTACTGCTCGACATCGCGCTCCTGGCGCTCGATATAACCGGCATATTTGATGCGGATCTCGACCTGCTCGCGGATGACCGCAGGCAGCTCCGGGCGCTCTGCATCGAACGGTGCAAGATCTGCGTAGCTCAGCTCGGGACGGCGCAGAAGGTCGATCAGCTTGCAGCCGGCCTTGAGAGGCGTCGAGTGATGCTGCTCCAGAAAGGCGTTCAGCTGCTCGCCCGGCGCGATGCCGACCGATGCGATGCGGTCAATCTCCTTCTGCACGGTTTCGTACTTTTTCCGTACTTTTTCGCCGCGTTCGGGCGAATTCAGTCCGACACGGACACCGATCGGAACAAGGCGCTCGTCCGCGTTGTCCTGCCGCAGCAGCAGGCGGTATTCCGAGCGCGAGGTCATCATGCGGTACGGTTCGTTCGTGCCGCGCGTCACCAGATCGTCGATCAGCGTACCGATGTATCCGTCTGCACGGTCGAGCACGAGCGGTTCCTCGCCCTTGAGTCTGAGGGCGGCGTTGATGCCTGCCACAAGGCCCTGCGCGGCCGCCTCCTCGTAGCCGGACGAGCCGCAGAACTGGCCCGCGCCGTACAGACCGGAAACTTTTTTGGTTTCGAGCGTCGGGCGCAGCTCCAGCGGATCGATGCAGTCATACTCGATGGCGTAGGCCGGACGCATGATTTCGGCGTGCTCCAGTCCCTTGACCGAATGCAGCATTCTGCGCTGTACATCGAACGGCATGGAGGACGAAAAGCCCTGTACATAGATTTCCTCGGTATCCAGTCCCATCGGCTCAAGAAACAGCTGATGGCGCGGCTTGTCCGCGAAGCGCACGACCTTATCCTCGATGGACGGGCAGTAGCGCGGACCGACGCCCTCGATTTTGCCGCCGTAGAGCGGCGAACGGTCGAGGTTTGCGCGGATGATCTCATGCGTTTCCGCAGTCGTATAGGTCAGATGACATACCGCGCGGTTATCGGGCGGATGGTCGGTTTCGAACGAAAACGGGATGATTTCGTCCTCGCCCTCCTGCACCGCCAGACCCTCGAAGTTGATCGAGCGGCGGTTAACACGCGGAGGCGTGCCGGTCTTGAAGCGCTGAAGCCGCAGTCCCAGACCGCGCAGCGACTCGGTGAGCGGCTTTGCCGCCGCCATGCCGTCCGGGCCGGATTCACGGGTATATTCTCCGATGATAACGCGGCCGCCGAGGAAGGTGCCCGAGGCGACAACGACCGCCTTGACTGCATGGCGCACGCCGACAGCGGTCACGATAGCCGAAACCACGCCGTCCTTCTGCTCGATGGCGACCACCTCATCCTGCATGAGAAACAGGTTTTCCTGCTGCTCCAGAACGTGCTTCATATACGCTCTGTATTTAATTCGGTCGGCCTGCGCACGCAGAGAATGCACCGCAGGGCCCTTGCCGCGGTTGAGCATACGGTACTGAATGCAGGCCGCATCCGCCGCCCGGGCCATCTCTCCGCCCAGTGCATCGATCTCTCGAACGAGGTGTCCCTTGGCCGTGCCGCCGATGGCAGGATTGCACGGCATATTGCCTACAGCGTCCAGATTGATCGAAAAACACGCGGTTTTCGCACCTAAACGCGCACTTGCGAGCGCGGCCTCAATGCCTGCATGACCGGCGCCGATCACCGCAACATCGAACGCTTCCGCATCAAATGCTGTCATCGCGCGGCGCCTCCTTTTGTATATCGAAATAGCAAAATGTTCATCGGTCCCTCTCTGTGTAAAACTGTTGATAACTATGTGGAAACTCTGGATAACTCTACTTTGAGTGGTCAATTTCGTTTTACTAAACGTAATATTTTATATTATGATTACGTTTCGTTGTATTATTGCCTGAAAAAGGGGCCGCTGCGCGCGGCAGGCGGCCCCCCTATCCACATTGTTTCCACATTCGGTCTCCGCGTCACTTGCCGACGCAGAAATCGCTGAAAATTCGGGTAACGACCGACTCGGTCACGGTCTCGCCGGTGATCTCGCCGAGCGCGGCAATCGCGCCCTCTGCATCCATCACGACAGCGTCCGGCGTCATGCCGCACTGTGCAGCGTACAGCGCCGCTTCGCAGCGTTCTGCGGCGCGCGCGAGCGCGGCGGCCTGACGGGCGTTTGTGATCAGTGCGCCGTCAAACGCAGTCTCTCCGAAGCCGATGGTGCGCGGAATGAGCGACAGCAGACGGTCCATTCCCTCCCCTGTCTTTGCCGACAGATGAACGATGTGCGCGAACTGCTTTTTGAGCAGCTCCTCGTCGAGCTGCTGCGGCAGATCGGTCTTGTTCAGCACGGCGATCGCACGGTGTCCGGCCGAACGGGCGAGCACGAGCATGTCCTCTTCCCCGATCGCCTTGGAGCCGTCGAACACGGCGAGAATGAGTGCGGACGCAGACGCTTCCGCCATCGCGCGGTCGATACCGGCCTGCTCGACCGGGTCGGTCGTATCGCGCAGTCCGGCCGTATCGGTCACGCGCAGCAGGATCTGGCCGACCTTGACGTTCTCCTCGATGAGGTCGCGCGTCGTGCCGGGAATGTCCGTGACGATGGCGCGTTCGCGGCCGAGCAGCGTGTTCAGCAGCGTCGACTTGCCGGCGTTCGGCCGGCCGAGAATGACGCACGGCACGCCCTCGCGCAGGATACGTCCCCGTTCATAGCTCTCCGCCATGCGGTAAAGCTGACTTGTTGTCTGGTGCAGCAGCGCCGCCGCATCATCGAACAGGATCGGGTCGATGTCCTCGTCCGGAAAATCGACGATCGCGTGGAAATGCGCGACCATGCCGAGCAGCTTGTCGCGCATCTGCTGCACGCTCGAGCCGACCGCACCCATCATCTGCGCCGCGGCGTTTTGCGCGGCTTCGACCGTGCGCGCCGTGATCAGATCATGTACGGCTTCCGCCTCGGAAAGTCCCATTTTATCGTTCAGAAACGCGCGGCGCGTGAACTCTCCGGCCTCGGCCTGCCGCACGCCGTGCGCAAAAAGCGCATCGAGCGCCGCGGTCAGGACCGCAGTCGAGCCATGGCACTGAATTTCCGCCATATCCTCGCCCGTGTAGGTATGCGGTGCGCGGAACACGACCGCATAGCAGGCATCGAGCAGATGCCCGTTCTTGTCGGAAAGCGTACCGTAAACCAGCTTCTGCGAGGCTGCTTCCGCCAGCGGACTGCCGTTTTTCGGAGAAAAGACCGCGCTGACCGCACCGATCGCCTGCGCACCCGATACACGGATGATGCCGATCGGCCCGCCCGATGCGGCAACAGCGGCAATCGTATCATTCATAGATGATACCTCTGCGTTAATGACGCTGGCGGCCGCTGTCCGGTGCGATAACGACGCGGCGGCTCGGCTCAGTGCCGGTGGAGTAGGTCGTAACGCCGTTGAAGTCCTGAAGAGCGGCATGGATGATGCGGCGCTCATACGGATTCATCGGCTCGAGAGTCATCGAGCGATGGCTCTTGACGACCTTCATCGCCATCTTGCGCGCCAGACGCTCCAGGCTCTCCGCGCGCTTCTCGCGATAGTTTTCGGTATCAACAGACAGACGAACGTGCTCGTCGAGCGCGTTGTTCAGCACGAGCGAGCCGAGATACTGGATCGCGTCGAGCGTATCGCCGCGGCGGCCGATGATCGGACCCATGTCCGGACCGGACAGCTCGAGGCGCAGCTGGTCGCACTCGGTCTGCGGCAGAACCGTGACCTGACCCTCGATGCCCATCTTCTCCATCAGACCGGAGATGAACGAGGTCGCGAGCTCCTCTGCCTTCTTCATGCAGTCCTCGGAAACCGGGATGAGCTCGCGCTCCTTCGGAACGGACGGAGTGATCGGGCGCTCCTCGCGCGGGCGGCGCTCACGACGCGGACGGTCGCTGCGTTCACGGCGCGGGCGGTCGCTGCGCTCGCGGCGCGGACGCTCGACCTCGAGCTTTTCCGGAACAAAATCCGCCGGAGCGGCCTTGACCAGACGCGGCGTGTCGTCCTCGTCGGTGATGGACAGCTTCTGCGGCTTGACAGCCGGCTTTTCTGCCTTCGGCTCGGTCTTTACCGGCTTCGGAGCCGGCTTTTCCGCCTTCGGAGCCGGCTGCTTCTCCTCGATGATCTCGGGCGCCTCATAGGTCACGCGGACGCGCGCCGGGGTCGCACCAATGCCGAGAAAGCCCTTTTTACCGTTGTCGAGTACCTCTACGGATACATCATCGCGGTCGAGACCCAGCTGACGCAGCGCGTTTGCGATGGCTGCATCACGGTTCTCGCCGGTTGCTTCAAAAAACTTCTGCATGATTACTTGTCCCCCTTCTTTTTCTCACTATGGGACTTCTGCGCAGCGCGGTTTGCCTCGCGCTTCGCCTTTTTTTCCGCCGCCACACGCTCTGCTTCGGCAGCCTGTTCTGCCTCCTGCCTGCCGCGGATGCGCTTGGTCAGAATGACCTCCTGTACGCAGGTGAATACGTTGTTGAAGATCCAGTAAATGCCGATCGCGCCCGGAAGGATGAACGCAAAGTACAGCGACATCAGCGGCATCAGCATGGTCATCATCTTCATCTGGTTCGCAGCCGCATCGTTGCCCTTGGGCATATTCTGCATCTTCTGCATGATGTAGCTGGAGAGATATGCGGTCAGGCACGACAGGATCGGGATGATCCAGATCAGGCCCGGGTGCTTGATGGACGGAGTATCCGCCAGATTAAGGCCGAAAAAGTTGAAGTCCATCGGGAAGATGCTCTCGCCGTCGGCGAGGCACTTGAGAACGTCGGGCGCGAAATTGCCGGCTGCATCCTTGAATGCGTTCAGCTTTTCCGCGATCACGATCTGTACGGTGTAGTTTGCGCCTGCCAGATTGTCCAGACCGACCAGCTGCGCGAGCTTGATGACCGTCTCGCTGCTCAGGCCGACGATATACTGCAGCGGCTGCTGTACCGCATAGTACAGACCCATCATGATGGGGAGCGGAATGAACTGGGGCAGGCAGCCGCTCATCGGGCTGACGCCGCGGCGTTCATAGAGCGCCTGGATTTCCTCGTTGAGCTTGGCGCGGTTGTTCGCGTACTTCTTCTGAAGCTGCTGCATCTCCGCGTTGAGCGCGGTCATGGCGAGCATGCTCTTCTTGCCCTTGATGGCGAGCGGTACGCAGCACAGCTTGACGATCAGCGCGAACAGGATAACGGCAAGGCCGTAGTTATGCACGAAATTGTACAGGCTGAGCAGGATCAGACCGAACGGTCTGACGATGAGATAACCAAAGATATTGGGGTCTTTGATCAGGTTGGAAAGTTGATCGATGGTCATAAGAACCTCCAGAAATGCGCGCTCTGGGCGCGTTTATGGCCGGAAAATATTTCCCCGGCAATGAGAGCCCTTCCCTGCCTCACGGCACCGGGTCATAGGGGCCTCGTTTGGAGAAGGGATGGCAGCGGCAGATGCGCCTCAGCGCAAGCCAGCCTCCCTTCAGAGCGCCGTACTTCTCGATCGCCTCGAGGGCGTACTGCGAGCAAGTCGGCGTATAGCGGCAGCAGGGCGGCTTGAGCGGAGAGATATTTCTCCGGTAAAACCGCACGAGCGCCAGAAGCAACCGCTTCACGGCTGAGCTGCTGCGGCTTTGTTCTCGCGGAGCGCACGCAGCAGCGATTTTTCGATGTCCTGATAGGTCGCGCCCACCGCGCGCGCACGCGCGACGAGCACAAGGTCAACGCCGGTGGCAAATTCGTCCTCGTGCAGGCGGTATGCCTCACGAAACAGACGCTTGATGCGGTTTCTCTTGACCGCACATGCCAGTTTTGCGCTGACCGTCAGTCCGAGACGGTTGTGTCCGAGACGGTTTTTCCGGCAGTAAAGCACAAGATGCCTGCCTGCCGACGAGGTGCCTCGATGATACAGCCGCCGGAATTCATGGTTTTCCTTTAAGGCTATGGTTTTCTTCATGTCTGTGTCTCCTCGTTCCTTTCGATGCCCGGAAAAAAACGAAATTATCGACAAATTCTTCTTTGCGCGGTTGTTTTCATGACTGCAAAGCTGACGGCGCTCTTTTCTCTGCCCTGCCTGCGCCGCCCAGTGGACTGCGGGCCGCACCGCGCGGTCAAAGCGCGGCGATCGCCCTTTTTGCAGGTTTCCGGCCGTTTGGGGGACGGTTTCCGCCGTTTTCTGCGCACGACGAAAAAGGCCTGCCCATCAGACCGAAAAAAACGAGCCGCATTTCTGCGGCCCGCAACAGTTTCCTCCGCGCCGCGGCGCGAATATATATGACCCTTTGCGAAGGGTCCTGCTGCCGATCAGGCAGACAGCTTAGCGCGACCCTTTGCGCGACGGCGAGCCAGTACCTTGCGGCCGTTCGCGGTGGACATGCGCTTGCGGAAGCCGTGCTCCTTGGAGCGCTGACGCTTCTTCGGCTGGAACGTTCTCTTCATAACTTCGTGCACCTCCCTGTTCTGAATTTTACGGATGGGCACCGGCATAGGTCCGGCGCGAGACGCGGGCATATGCCGCTGCCTGTCCGCATAATATGATACGATATATATTATCGTATAGCGGACGCGAAATGTCAAGCTTTTTTTGCAAAAAATTCGTTTTTTTCGTATCTTTTCAACATCTTGTGTCTGCATTTTCCCGCTCCACCACGCTTTGTATGTCGCGGCCGCTTTTCGCGCCTCCAGCCGGCCGGCACAATAAAAGTTATCCACAGTTTCCATTTGATATTGTGGATACTGTGTGCTATTATAAAATAGAATAGGAGTCGGCTCCCGCCGTTCTCCGCTGTTCTGCTGTGCCGGAATTCCGGACTTTTCTTCGGATTTTTTCGCGCCGCATCCCATATTTTTCTGAAAAACCGTGCGTTTTCGTATGGTTTGTTTGCTTTGCGAAAAAACGGGGCCGCCCCTCTTTTTTCGCGTTTCCACCGCGTCTGTGGACGGCGCCTTTGTCCACAGCTTTTTCGCCCTGTCCCGGCGACACTCTATAAGGAGGCTCTCCTCATGGCCAACAACATACTGGAGATGGCGCTCGAACTGCTTGAACACGAGCAGAAGTTTCTGCCGTCTACCCTGTCAGCCTGGTTCGGGGATGCGACGGTGGTTTCGTTTACCGACAACCGCCTTGTTCTGCATTCCCCGTCAGACTTCAAGCAAAAGTACATTACCGACAAATTCATCGAACCGCTTCAGAACGCGCTGTATCAGCTGACCGGCGAGGCAGCGACCGTTGTGGTGGTGACCGGGGAATACAGCACCCCCGCCCAGTCGGCGTCTCCGTACGATGACTATACCTTTGAACGGTTCATCGTCGGCTCGTCCAACAAATTCGCTCACGCGGCGGCCTATGCGGTCGCGCAGCGCCCGGCTGCGGAAAACAACCCGCTGTTCATCTACGGCAACTCCGGTCTGGGCAAGACCCATCTGATGTACGCGATCGCGAACGTTCTGCGCCGCACGCACCCGGAATTCCGCATCATTTATGTAAAGGGCGAGGATTTCACCAACGAGCTGATCACCGCGATCCAGAAGGCGGATGTGCAGTCCTTCCGCAACAAGTATCGCGTCGTCGATCTGCTGCTGCTCGACGACGTACAGTTCATCGCCGGCAAGGAGCGCACGCAGGAGGAATTCTTCCATACCTTTAATGCGCTGTACGAGGCGAAAAAACAGATCGTCCTCACCTCCGACCGTCCGCCGAAGGAGATCAACACGCTCGAGGAGCGCATGAAGACCCGTTTTGAATGGGGTCTGCTCGCGGACATCCAGCCGCCGGACTTTGAAACCCGAATCGCCATCATCCGCGACAAAGCAGTAAAGATGAGCATCGAGCTGCCCGACGAGGTATCCAACTACATCGCGGAGAACATCCAGTCCAACATCCGTCAGCTCGAGGGCGCGGTCAAAAAGATCAAGGCGATGCACGAGCTGATGGGCGAACGCATCACGGTCTCGCTCGCCGAAAACGCGATCGACGCGCTGCGCACGGAAAATCCGGGTCTCAACCCGACGCCCGAGCGCATCATGGAGGCGGTCGCGAACTACTTCTATATCCCGGTCGAGCAGATGATCTCCAAGGACCGCTCCAAGGACGTCGCGTATCCGCGCCAGATGGCGATGTACATGATCCGCCAGGAGCTCGAATACTCCTTCCCCGACATCGCAAAGATCTTCAAGCGCGACCATACCACCGTCATGCACGCCTGCAACAAGATCGAGGAGGAGCGCAAGAAATCGCGCCAGACCGAGGACGTCATCAAAAAGCTGCACAATAACATACGCGGCGACTGAGTTCTGCGGCACTGCATATATGCATATCCGCTGTACACAAGCTGTATATTTATGCATTTATTTATCCCCAGTTTTCTGTGGAATCCACAGGGATAAGTCTGTGGATAATCAAGGGTGTGTTTTCGTGTGTGGACAGTCCATTTTCCATCCACAATCGTCTGTGGACGACATTTCCCGCGCCGCTGCTGACAATTTCGGAGTTATCCACAGGCTCCACAGCCTCTATTACTACTGCGAAAACCTTTCCTTTTATCTGAGAGGTTTTTTCTGTCCGTCTCCCGCGGACACATTATGCACGCGAATTTCCAGTAATAAAAAGGAAATTCCTGATCCGGGCTCTGCTGACGCGAATAAACCCGGCAGCAGCCCTTATAAATGTCATTGTTTTTAGAGAAAGGAATCAAAATGAAGTTTTCCTGCGAAAAAGAGATCCTTCTTGGTCTTCTCGGCACAGCTTCGCGCGCCGTTACCGGCAAAAGCTCGATGCCGCTGCTCGAAGGTCTGCTTATCTGTGCTGATGCTTCGACGCTGACCGTCACCGGTTATGACATGTCGATGGGCATCCGCACCACGACCGAGACCGATGTGGTCGAACCGGGCAGCATCGTTATCAATGCAAGGCTGCTGCTCGACATTGTCCGCAAGCTGCCGAACGACGTCGTCTATATCGAGACGGACGACAAGCTGATGACGACCGTCAAATGCGGCCGCGCGGTGTTTAATCTGGCCGCGACCGAGGCGGACGAATTCCCGGCGCTCGCTGAGGTTTCCAGCGCTACCGGGTTTTCTCTGCCCCAGAATATCCTGAAAAGCATGATTTCCCAGACGATTTTCTCGGTTTCCGACAACGAATCCAAGCCGATCCATACCGGCTGCCTGTTCGAGCTGGATGGCTCGCGCCTCAATGTGGCAGCGGTCGACGGCTACCGTCTTTCCGTACGCCGCGAGACCATCGAAGGGATGTCCGGGGAAATGAAATTCGTGGTTCCGGGCGCTTCCCTGCGCGAAATCGAGCGCATTCTCGGAGAGGATGACGAGCCGGTAGAGATTTTCCCCGACCAGAAGAACATCCTGTTCCGTATCGGCGGTACGATGCTGATCACCCGTCTGATCGAAGGCGAGTTTCTCAACTACCGCGCCGCTATCCCAAACGACTTTGAGCACGTTGTCGACATCGACTCGCACGAGCTCATCAGCTCGATCGAGCGCGTGTCGCTGATCGTCTCGGAAAAGCTGAAAAACCCGGTCCGTTTTCATTTTGACGGCAATTATGTGCAGCTTTCGTGCGTGACCGCGATCGGCAAGAGCTACGATGAATGCCCGATCGACGGCTGCATCGAGGATCTGGAGATCGGCTTCAATAACCGCTATATGCTCGACGCGCTGCGCGCATCCGGCACGGAAAAGGTGCGGCTCCAGCTCAAGGGCTCGCTCAACCCGATCGTTATTTCCCCGACCGAGGGCGACAAGTTCACCTATCTGGTCCTGCCTGTGAGGTTGCGTGCAAATGACTGAAATCAAGATCGAAACCGAATTTATCAAGCTTGACGCCCTGCTGAAGTTCGCAAATCTGGTATCCTCGGGCGGCGAGGCCAAGCTCCGCATCGCGGACGGCGAGGTGCTGGTCAACGGCGAAAAATGCACCATGCGCGGCAAGAAGCTGCGTCCGGGCGACAGGATCGAGCTGGGCGGCGAGACCGTTGTGATCGCATAAACGCACACGATGTACAATAACGAACGCGATTTTGCGTGTACGAAAACGTACAGATATACGGATAACGTGGAGTGACCGGGCAGAATGCACATCAAGACATTGAAATTACAGAATTTCCGCAATTATGAGGATGCACGCTTTGTCCTCGACCCGGCGGTCAATCTGATCTGCGGCGAGAACGGGCAGGGCAAGACCAACCTGCTCGAGGCGGCGGCGGCCTGCTCGACCATGCGGCTGTTCCGCACGGCGCAGAAGAAGGAAGGACTGCGGTTCGGTGAGGATGCGGCATTCATCTGCTCGGAATTCGAGGCGCAGGGCCGCGAAAACACACTCGAGCTGCGCCTGTCGCGCCTCAGGGCGATGGAGATCTACAAAAACGGCGTGCGCCAGAAGCGGCAGAGCGACGTGCAGGGCCTGCTCAAGACCGTGCTGTTCTGTCCGGAGGATCTGATGCTCGTGCGCGCAGGCGCGGCGGCGCGGCGGCGCTTTCTCGACACGGCGCTGTGTCAGCTGCGGCCGAACTACGCGCGCTATCTGGAGGAATACAACCGTCTGCACGAGCACAAGACGCGCATCCTGCGCGACAGCGAAGAAAAACCGTCTCTGCTGTCGATGTGGGAGGACTTTTCGCTGCGCATGGCGCGCATCGGCGCGCAGATCATCCGCTACCGCGCGTATTACTGCCGCAGGCTGCTCGCGGCGGCGGCAGCGGTCTATTCCGATATCGCGCCGCATGAGGCGCTGTCCGGCGTCTACCGCACGGTCAGCAGCGTCAGCGATCCGTTCGCGTCCGCGCAGCAGCTCGAGCGCGAGCTGATCGACCATGTATTCTGGCACAAAAACGCCGAGATCGCGGCGAAAAGCTGCCTTTCCGGACCGCACAAGGACGATCTCGAGCTGCTGCTCGACGGGCGGAGCGCGTCGGCGTTCGCCTCGCAGGGACAGGTGCGCACCTGCACGCTGTCGCTCAAGCTGGCCGAGCGCGAGCTATTTTTTGAGGAGGACGGAGAGTATCCCGTGCTGCTGCTCGACGATGTTCTGAGCGAGCTCGACCGCCGCAGGCAGGACTTCGTTCTCAACCGGATCTCCGCCGGTCAGGTCATGATCACCTGCTGCGAGGACGGCATTTCGGAAAAATTACGCGCCGGTGCGGCGTTTCACATCAAAAACGGCAAAATTGTATAAGTCTCCGGTACACAAACGCGCGAAAATGTGGTATAATAAAATAAATAATCATTCCGGAGGAATATCATGTATTTACACCTCGGACAGGATTACATTGTGCCGCTGCAGAATGTCGTAGCGGTTTTTGATATGGACACGGCAACCGTGTCCGGCCGCACGCAGCGTCTGCTCTCGCGGCTTCAGGACGAGGGGCGCATCATTGAGCTGTACGATGATCTGCCGCGCGCGGCCGTGCTGTGTGAAAGTGCGCTCGGCGAGACGCTGTATCTGACGCAGCTGTCGCCGCAGGCGCTCCAGCGCAGAGCGGAAAAGGCATACGCGATATAAAAATATTGAAAAACCTCGTTTTTCGATGAAATGGCGCGCTGATGCGCGATTTTTCTGTTATCGCAATTTTCGAAAGGAAATTTTTTTATATGAGTGAAGAGATTGAAATCAAGGACGAAGTGCTCGATCTGAAGGTCACAGAGACCTACGACGAGAACCAGATCCAGGTCCTCGAGGGTCTGGAAGCCGTCCGCAAACGCCCGGGCATGTACATCGGCTCTACCTCGGCGCGCGGTCTGCATCATCTGGTGTATGAGATCGTCGACAACTCGATCGACGAGGCGCTCGCGGGCTACTGCACGCACATCGAGGTCACGATCGAAAAGGGCGACATCATCCGCGTCACGGATAACGGCCGAGGCATTCCCTGCGGCATCCATCCGCAGATGGGCATTCCGACGCTCGAGGTCGTTCTGACTGTGCTGCACGCAGGCGGCAAGTTCGACGGCTCGGGCTACAAGGTCTCCGGCGGTCTGCACGGCGTCGGCTCGTCGGTCGTAAACGCGCTGTCCGACTGGCTCGAGGCCGAGGTCCGCGACGGTCACACCAAGCACTACATGCGCTTTGAGCGCGGCGTGACGACCGTAAAAATGCGCGATACACCGTGCGAGAGCGAGACCGGCACGACCATCCGCTTCCACGCCGACCCGGAGATCTTCGAGACCACGGTCTACGAGTACGATGTGCTCGAAAAGCGTCTGCGCGAGCAGGCGTTCCTGAACGCGGGCCTCAAGATCACCCTGCGCGACGAGCGCGACGATGAGCCGGTCGAGGAGGTCATGCACTACGAGGGCGGCATCCGTCAGTTCGTCGAGCATCTCAACCGCACCAAGACCCCTCTGCACGAGCAGGTCATCTACATGGAGGGCAGCCGCGACACCTCGATGGCCGAGGTCGCCATGCAGTACACCGACAGCTACAGCGAGCTGATGCTGTCCTTCGCCAACAATATCAATACCACCGAGGGCGGCACACACGAGACCGGCTTCAAGGCCGCGCTGACCCGCGTTCTGAACGACTACGGCAAGAAATACAAGCTGCTCAAGGACGACGAGTCCTTCAAGGGCGAGGACGCCCGCGAGGGTCTGACCGCTATCATCTCGGTCAAATTACAGGAGGCGCAGTTCGAGGGCCAGACCAAGACCAAGCTCGGAAACAGCGATATGCGTGCGCTGGTCGACGCGATGGTCTCCGAAAAGCTGATGACCTTCTTCGAGGAAAATCCGCAGGTGGCCCGCACTATTATCGAGAAGGCGCAGACCGCCGCGCGTGCCCGCGAGGCTGCGAAGAAGGCGCGCGAAATGACGCGCCGCAAGTCTGCGCTTGATTCCGCTTCCCTGCCGGGCAAGCTGGCGGACTGCATCGAAAAGGACCCGACCTACACTGAAATCTACATCGTCGAGGGTGATTCCGCAGGCGGCTCCGCCAAGGAGGGCCGCGACCGCCGTCATCAGGCGATCCTGCCGCTCTGGGGCAAGATGCTGAACGTCGAAAAGGCGCGTCTCGACCGCGTCTACGGCAACGACAAGCTCACCCCGATGATCACCGCCTTCGGCGCGGGCTTCGGCGACGATTTCGATCTCGCAAAGCTCCGTTACGGCAAGATCATCCTCATGGCCGATGCCGATGTCGACGGCAGCCATATCCGCACCCTGCTTCTGACGTTCTTCTTCCGCTTCATGCGTCCGCTGATCGAGCACGGCCATGTGTTCATCGCGCAGCCGCCGCTGTTCAAGAACGAGAAGGGCAAGGACGTCCGCTATACCTACACCGAGGAGCAGCAGCGCGACTGCGTCAACGAAATGGGCGACGGCGTGCGCGTACAGCGCTACAAGGGCCTCGGCGAGATGGACCCGCAGCAGCTCTGGGAGACCACCATGGACCCCGAGCACCGCACGCTGCTTCAGGTCACGATGGAGGATGCGGCGGCGGCCGATGAGACCTTTGCGCTCCTGATGGGCGAAAAGGTAGAGCCGCGTCGCGAATTTATTGAAAGAAATGCGAAATATGTCATGAATCTTGATGTTTAAGGGAGAAAAGTCATGCTGTTTTTTGTAAACGATTACGGTTACGGCGCACACCCCAAAGTTCTGGAACATCTGACAGAGACCAATATGCAGCCGCTCACCGGCTACGGAAATGACGAGATCACCGCGTCCGCTGCGGAGAAGATCAAGGCGGCCTGCGCCTGCCCGGAGGGACAGGTTTACTTCCTCACCGGCGGCACGCAGACCAACATGGTCGTCATCGACGCGCTGCTGCGTCCGTATGAAGGCGTTGTCGCGTCCTCCTGCGGCCATGTGAACACCCATGAGGCCGGCGCCATCGAGAGCACCGGACACAAGGTGCTGACCGTTCCGCACAGGAACGGCAAGCTGGACGCGGACGATCTGCGCGAGTACATCGAGACGTTCTACGCGGACGAAAGCCATAACCACATGGTATTCCCGGGCATGGTCTATATCTCCCATCCGTCCGAATACGGCACGCTTTACACGAAAAACGAGCTGGAGCGCATTTCCGCCGTGTGCAAGGCATTCGATCTGCCGCTTTTCCTCGACGGCGCGCGCCTCGGCTACGGCCTGACGGCAGATACCGACGTGACGCTCCCGGACATCGCACGGCTGACCGATGTGTTCTACATCGGCGGCACCAAGTGCGGCGCGCTGTGCGGCGAGGCGGTCGTGTTCACGCACGGCAATATGCCGCGCCAGTTCGAGACCATGGTCAAGCGCCACGGCGCGATGGTCGCAAAGGGCCGCCTGAACGCGGTTCAGTTCGACGCCCTGTTCACCGACGGCCTGTATGAAAAGATCTGCGCACCGGCGGTGCGCCTCGCGCTCAAACTGCGCGACGGTCTCGCGGCAAAGGGATACCGCTTCGCGATCGACTCCCCCACCAATCAGCAGTTTATCATCGTCGAAAACAGCAGGCTGCCCGAACTCGGCGGCAAGGTCGCATACAGCTTTATAGAAAAATATGACGCGGAGCATACGGTCATCCGTCTGGCGACGAGCTGGGCGACGACCGAGGAGCAGGTAGACGAGCTGCTCAATTCACTTTAAGTTAAATCCGCGCATCGAGAGCATCGTCTGAAAAACAGATGATGCCCCAAAAGAAAGCCAACAATTCTGGAGGCAAAGAATGAGTCAAGAATACGAACAGCAGAAAATCATGCAGGTCGATCTCGAACGCGAGATGAAGAAAAGCTACATCGACTATGCAATGAGCGTTATTGTCGGCCGCGCGCTGCCCGATGTGCGCGACGGCCTCAAGCCGGTACACCGCCGCATCCTGTACGCTATGTACGAGGACGGTCTGACCTCGGACAAGCCCTACCGCAAGTCGGCAACGACCGTCGGTAACGTGCTCGGCCGCTATCATCCGCACGGCGACGCATCGGTCTATGACGCAATGGTGCGTATGGCGCAGCCGTTCTCGCTGCACTATCCGCTGATCGACGGCCACGGCAACTTCGGTTCTGTGGACGGCGACCCTCCGGCAGCATACCGTTACACCGAGGCCCGCATGGCCAAACTGGCAAACTACATGCTGGCGGACATCAAGAAGAACACAGTCGATTTCCAGCCGAACTTTGACGAGGAGCGTCAGGAGCCGGTCGTGCTCCCGTCCCGCTTCCCCAACCTGCTCGTCAACGGCTCGTCCGGCATCGCGGTCGGCATGGCGACCAACATCCCGCCGCATAACCTCTCCGAGGTCATCGACGGCACCTGCTATGTCATCGACCACCCCGAGGCTGAGCTGGACGAGATCTGCCAGTTCATCAAGGGCCCGGACTTCCCGACCGGCGGCGTCATCATGGGCCGCAGCGGCATCCGCGCCGCCTATGCGACCGGCCGCGGCAAGATCAAGGTCCGCGCAAAGACCGAGATCGTAGACCTGCCGAACGGCAAGAGCCAGATCGTCATTACCGAGATCCCGTACATGGTAAACAAGGCCCGTCTGGTCGAGTCGATGGCAAATCTGGTCAAGGACAAGCGCGTGGAAGGCATCACCAACATCCAGGACCATTCCTCCCGCGAGGGCATGCAGATCGTCGTGGACGTTCGCCGCGATGCGAACGCGCAGGTCATCCTCAACCAGCTTTTCACCTATTCTCAGCTGGAAGACACCATTTCGATGATCCATATCGCGCTCGTACCGGGTGCGGGCGGCAAATTGCAGCCGCGCGTGCTGACCCTGCGCCAGATCCTCGACCAGTATATCGGCTTCCAGAAGGACGTTGTCGAGCGCCGCACGCGCTTCGACCTCAAGAAGGCGCGCGACCGTGCGCACATTCTGGAGGGCCTCAAGGTCGCGACCGACAATATCGACCGCATCATCGCCATCATCCGCGCGTCTAAGAACGAGGCGGAGGCCAAGGAAAACCTGATGGCGGAGCCGTTCTGGATCGACCAGATCGCGCTGCTCGGCATCGTGGACGGCTCGGAGCACTTCGAGTTCCATCTCGACGAGCCGCAGGCGCAGGCGATCGTTGACATGCGTCTGGGCCGCCTGTCCGGTCTGGAGCAGGAGAAGATCAACGACGAGTACAAGGACCTCGAAAGCCGCATCGCAGGCTTTGAGGATGTCCTTTCGTGCGACGCGAACATCCTCGCGGTCGTCAAGAAGGAGCTCCAGGAGATCAAGCAGAAATACGGCGACGAACGTCATACGCGCATCGAAAATGTGGCCGACGAGATCGACATCGAGGACCTCATCGAGCAGCAGGACTGCGCGTATACCCTCACCCACTTCGGCTACATCAAGCGTCAGCCGACCTCGGTCTACCGTGCGCAGCGCCGCGGCGGCCGCGGCGTTTCCGCGATGAGCACCCGCGAGGAGGACTTCGCGAAGGACATCTTCACCGCGTCCACGCATGACACCATCCTGTTCTTCTCCGACCGCGGCAAGGTCTACAAGCTCAAGGGCTATCAGATCCCGGAGACCGGCCGTTCGGCAAAGGGCATGAACATCGTCAACCTTCTGGAGCTGGAAAACGGCGAAAAGATCACCGCTATGTTCCCGATTCAGGAGTTTGCGGACGATAAGTTCCTGTTCTTCGTCACCCGTCAGGGCATTGCGAAGCGCATCGTGCTCTCCGATCTTCAGAATATCCGCCGCGCAGGTCTGCGCGCGCTGAGCCTCAACGAGGACGACGCGCTGGTCGACGTTCGACTGACCGACGGCGAGCAGAACATCCTCATCGCGACCCACAACGGCAAGGCGATCTGCTTTGACGAGAACGAGGTCCGCGCGATGGGCCGTACTGCAACCGGCGTGCGCGGCATCAAGCTCGCGGGCGGCGATTATGTCATCGGCGCGGCGCGTGCACGCAAGGACGCGTATGTGCTTTCCGTCACCGAAAACGGCTACGGCAAGCGCACGCCGGTCGAGGAATTCACCGTGCATCATCGCGGCGGCGGCGGCATCATGCTGCACAGCCTGACCGCAAAGACCGGTCTGGTCGCAGGCATCGCGGTCGTTGACAGCGAAAACGACGTCATGATCATCACCGACGACGGCGTTATCATCCGCACCGGCGTCGAGGAGATCCGTGAATGCGGACGCGGCTCGCAGGGCGTTATCGTCATGCGTACCGGCGCGGACGTCAAGGTCATCTCGATTGCCCGCACGGACAAGGAGGAAGAGGACGAAACGGCGGAGGAAAGCACCGGGGAGTCCGCTGAGACCACCGAAGAGACGACGGACGGCGAATAAGATTATATCGGGAAATCTGTTTTCCGGCATTCGAGAGCACCTTTCGGTTGAGAGGTGCTCCTTTTGTTTCGATATTGAAACCTGCTATGGCTTGACAATGCAAAGGCGGAAACGTAAAATAGAAAACAGTATGAATGCTGGCGCGAAGTCAGGGAAGAGTCAGAGCGGCGGCAGGAGATTAAAAGGGGATAGTTCCATTGAAAAAGCAAATTCTAAGCGGTGTTTTAGCCGCTGTAATGCTGCTTTCGCCTGCTTATGCGGCGGAAAGCGGCGCATCGGACAGTACGGCGGATGCCGCCGTCGCGACGGCGGCCGAGGCGCAGAGCGTCAAGCTCGTGTTCGCCTCCGACAAGACGCTCACCGACGCGAACGGCGATACGGTCAAGGAGATATTCAAAAGCCGTCTGGACGCGCTCGGCTACAAGGATTACACGCTGACCGTAGCGGATGACGGCTCGACCATCACCGTCGAGTTCCCGGCCTCCGTGCAGGTCTCCCATCTCGCAGATTATCTCGTGCAGCCGGCGGCCTTTTCCGCGTCCGACGCGGACGGCAAGGTATGGCTGACGAACGAGGATCTCAAGCAGGTCACGAGCACCAAGGGCAGCAAGGACGGCACCGGCTGCGTTGTGCTGACGCTGACGACAAGGGGCCGCCAGAGCCTCAAGGAGGCGACCGCCGCGATCGCGGACCGCGACAGCGACAAAAAGCTGTACATCAAAATGGACGGACAGACCATCGCCTCTCCGACCATTTCGAGCAAAATCGACAGCAGCAGCGTCAATATCGAGAACAATTTTACTGAGCAGGTCGCGGAAAACTACGCGCTCCTGCTGAACGCGGGCGCACTTCCGGTCACGCTCACCGTTTCGAGTGCTCCGGCGGCAAGCGACACGCCGCTTGACGGCGACGGAGATACGGACAATACCGGCAACACCGATCACGGCAGCGCCGAGACCCCGTCCGCTCCGTCCGACACCGAATTTGCGGACATGAAGGGTCACTGGGCGGAGTCTGCGCTCCGCAAGGGCATCGAGCTTGGCCTGCTCAAGGGTTCGAACGGCAAAATGCTGCCAAACGACCCGGTGCGCGGCTCGGAGGCGCTGACCATCCTCAACCGTGCGCTCGGCGCGTCCCAGCAGGACAGCACGGCCTCTCTCGCCGCTTCGCAGCAGGACCAGTGGTATACCGCTGAGCTCGGCAAGGCCATCCATCTCAACCTCATCGACGCGAACGACAGCCGCAATTTCGGCAATGCCGCTACCCGTGCCGAGGCGTTCGTGTACATCGCGCGCGCCTTCGTCTATGACCGCGCGGAGTCGGGCGCAGACGAGCTGAGCATTTTCACCGATACCGGCTCCATGACCGATGACCAGCGTCAGGCGGCGGCGGCTCTCGTCGCGAGCGGCATCATCAAGGGCGACACCGCGACCACGCTCGCGCCGAATAAAAAGCTGACCCGTGCGGAATTTGTCACCATGATCACCCGTATCGCAGGCAATATCTCCTCGGAGTACACCGGCGCGGCCGGCGGCAGCATCGTCTCGGGCGATACCGACCTTTCGGTCTCCAATCTGACGGGTGACGTCATCTTCTCCGCTCCGGTACATAGCGTCAAGCTGTCCGATGTTTCCACGCCGAACCGCATCGTGCTCAAGGGCTGCGACAACGTGACCCTGACTGCAGACGGCCAGGCAGGCATGTCCACGCTCGCCGCAGACCCGGCTGACAGCGCGGCCATCACCTTCGGAGACACGGTAAGCACGAGCAACCTCGTCATCGCAGGCGACGGCGGCTATGTCTCCTTCAACGGCAAGGCAGACAACATCGAGATCACCGCGAGCAACCGCGTTATCGACCTGTCCGGCATGGACGCGACCTCGCTGACCGTGACGGGCCGCGGCAATACGATCAACCTCGGCGGCTCGGTCGGTGCAGTCAGCATCGAGGGCAGCGCGAAGAATACCCGCCTTTCGGTCAGCAGCACGGTAGATTCCCTGCTCGCGGCAGGCTACGGCTCGACCATCGGCGGCACAGGCAAGGCAAATTCGCTCGAGCTGCGCGCGGCAGGCTGCAACGTTACGCTTGCCTGCGACAGCAAGGTCGATAATATCGACGCCGGCATCAAGAACGTAACGATCAATATCGGCGTGCCGACCAAGGTCACGGCGGGCGGCTCGCTCGTTTCTCAGGCGACCTTCTCGGGCGTTGACGGCACGAAGATCTGCAAGGCACAGTGGTATCAGGACGGCAAGCCGCTCTCCGGCCTCACAAACGACAAGTTTGAGCTGTCGAACGGCAAGGTCTCCAAACATACCACCTACTTCACCTTCACGAAGAACATGAAGACCTCGGTCACCACCGGTCTCAAGCTGACCTACGTCAACCCGTCCACGGGCGAGACGGAGGAGATTTATGCGGAAAAGACCGTTCCGATCGAGAACTATTCGAACGAGTGGTATCAGCAGCGCGACGTAAAACGCGTGCTCAATCTGGTCTCCTCGACCTACCGCGGCAACTACACGACCTCGTATGCGGTCAACAACGACTACAAGGCCTACGAGAAGGAGACCTGGGTCAACGCCAAGGGCTATTCGAGCAATTCGAACTATCTGGTCTGGATCAACCGCGCGTATCAGCACGTTAACGTCTTTACCGGCTCCAAGGGCAACTGGAAGCTGACAAAGAGCTTTGTCGTCGGCACGGGTGCATCGGGTACCGAGACCCCGGTCGGCGTCACCAGAGTCACCTACAAGCTCAAGGCAGGCTGGACCACGAGCACGTATACCGTTCGTCCGGTCGTGGGCTTCTATCCGGATACCGGCTATGCGTTCCATTCCCGTCTGTGCACGCCGAATACGGACAGGGAATACGACTTCAGCAGCGGCTACCCCGTATCGCACGGCTGCGTTCGCATGCAGAAGAGCGACGTCAACTGGATCTACGATAACGTTCCGATCGGCTCGACCGTCGTAATCTTCTAAAAAGCGAAAAACGAAGGCCCCACCGCACAGCGGTGGGGCCTTTTCGCGCGTCAGCGCGCATAAAATAGAATTTGCGCAGCAAATTCATCAAAACCGGGGGCGTGTACCTCGGTTTTGATACTTTAAGAGGGAGAAAGTTTCCGCACGGGAACTTTCGGACGACTCGTGTTCTGCGAAGCCAGAACACAGATTGTCGGCGAAACGTCAGTTTCGCGACAGTCTCTTACATATTGCCGCCCTTGCTGCCTTCCCACACACCGGTGGCGAGAGCAGACAGATAAGCGTTGATGAAGCCGTCAAGATCGCCGTCCATGACTGCGTTGATGTTCGCGTTCTCGAAGCCGGTACGGGTATCCTTCGCGAGGGTGTACGGCATGAAAACGTAAGAGCGGATCTGGCTGCCCCATTCGATCTTCTGCTGAACGCCCTTGATGTCGGAGATCTTCTCGAGGTGCTCGCGCTCCTTGATCTCGACCAGCTTGGAGCGCAGCATGCGCAGACAGTTTTCCTTGTTCTGGAGCTGGCTTCTCTCGGTCTGGCAGGCAACGACAATGCCGGTCGCCTTATGGATGAGTCGGACCGCAGAGGAGGTCTTGTTGATGTGCTGACCGCCTGCACCGGACGAACGGTAAACCTGCATCTCGTAGTCGTCTGGCTTGATCTCGAAGTCCGCGGAGGTATCCGGAATGTCCGGCACGACCTCGACAGCCGAGAACGAGGTCTGACGGCGGCCGGATGCGTCGAACGGGGAGATGCGGACCAGACGATGTACGCCGCTCTCGCCCTTGAGGAAGCCGTAGGCGTTCTCGCCCTCGATGAGGATGTCGGCGGACTTGATGCCGGCGGTGTCTCCGTCCTGATAGTCCATGATCTTGTAGGTAAAGCCGTGGCGCTCTGCCCAGCGCGTGTACATGCGGTACAGCATCGCGCACCAGTCCTGCGCCTCGGTGCCGCCTGCGCCGGCATGGAAGGACACGAGGGCGTTGTGGCTGTCGTATTCACCGGTGAGCAGTGTGCCGAGCTTCTGCTCCGCTACGGTCTCCTCGAGCTCCTTGAAGCCGTTCTCAAGCTCCTCGAGCATGGACTCGTCATCCTCCTCGATCGCCATCTCGCAGATGGTCAGCAGGTCGTCGCACAGCGTGCACATCCTGCCATACGCCTCGACCTTGCCCTTGAGCGAGCCCATGCGGGAGACGATCTTCTGGCTCTCCTCCGGGTTGTCCCAGAAGCCGGGCTGGGAGGACTTGATCTCGAGCTCCTCTACCTCGCGCTTCGCCTGCTCGATGCCGAGCGCCCTGTCGAGGCCTTCAATCTCCGGCTTGAGGTTGTTCAGTTTCACCTTGTATTCTTCAAACTGCAGCATATAAATGCTCCTTCTTCTGTATTTTCAGCTATCTTATAGTATACCGTTTACGGGCGTTCTTGTAAAGATTTTTTCGAGAAATACAGGGGAAGCGGCGAACCTTTTCGTAAAGAAAGCGTCAAAAACATAAAGTTCGGCTTGACTAATCCGCCCTTTTCGCATATGATAGTTGTGTAAGAGGGAGTAGCTCACGCCGCACGGCGTGGTCGGCAACGCCATCCCCGGCGGGAAACCGCCCGGTGCCGGACCGCAAGCAGCGAGACTTTTATTGCACGCATGGGTGCAATGAAGGTCTTTTTTTTTATGCGGTGCGCGATTTCTACCCGATCTGCGGCCTGTCCGCAGTATTCTAACAGCAGGAGGAACTGTTTATGCTGTCATTTGTCATGCTTGTCATCGGTTTCGTGCTTCTCGTGTGGGGCGCGGACAAATTCGTCGAGGGCGCGAGCGCACTCGCGCGTAAAATGGGCGTCTCGCCCCTGCTCGTCGGTCTGACCATCGTTGCCTTCGGTACGTCCATGCCGGAGCTTGCGGTCAGCGTCACGGCGGCGCTCCGGGGCGCGAACGAGATCGCGGTCGGCAACGTCGTCGGCTCGAACATGTTCAATCTGCTCGTTGTCGCCGGCCTTTCTGCCGTCATCTGTCCGCTCGTGATGGATAAGATGCTGCTGCGCCGCGACTGGCCGCTGTCCATTTTTGCGGCGGTGCTGCTGCTCGTCGCCATCGCGCCGGATCATGTCATCGCGCGCTGGGAAGGCGCGGTGCTGCTGGTCATCTTTGCCGTCATCCTCAGCCGCCAGATCAAGGCGGCGCTGAACGACCGCGCTCAGCTCGCAGCGGCGGAGGCGGAAGCGGCGGAAGAGGCGGCGGAAATGACCAAATCGCCCGTCATGATCTGGGTCAATATCGTGCTCGGCCTCGCCTGCATCGTGCTCGGCGGTCAGCTCGCGGTGAACGGCGCGACCGGCATCGCGCGCATGTTCGGTCTGAGCGAAACGCTCATCGGTCTGACCATCGTCGCCATCGGCACGAGCCTGCCCGAGCTGGTCACCTCGATCGTCGCGGCGCGCAAGGGACAGAACGAGATCGCCATGGGCAATGTAATCGGCTCCAATCTGTTCAATATTCTGCTCATTCTCGGCGTTTCTGCGGTTATTACGCCTATCCCGGTGCAGGCGACGTCGATCATCGACTGCCTGTTCCTCATCGCCATCAGCGTCGTGTTCTACCTCCCGGCGCGCAAGGGCAAGCTCGGCCGCCTGCCGGGCGCGGTGATGGCTGCGATGTATGTCGCGTACACGGCCTACCTCATTATGCGGTAAAACGATAAAAAATAAGTAGGCGGGTGAACGCAGCTTGCTGCGTTCACCCGCCGGAGCGGTCAGCCCTGCTGCTGGCCGTTCTTTTTGTTCTGGGAATTCTGCTGAGACTGGTCCTGCTGATTCTGCTGGGACTGGTTCTGCTTATCCTGATAACGGTTCTGTTTCATAGCGGTGTTTCACCTCTTCTTTGAGTTTTCGCTCATAGTCTGCACGGAAGAGACGAAAAATATACGGCAAGGGGTTGCGAAAATGCGCAAAAGCTGATAAAATTGTTGTGCGTGTTATGACGCAGCACTATTGTTTAATATTATTTGCTGATAGAAAGAGGGACATTTAACATGTCGGGACATTCGAAATGGAACAACATCGCTAAGCGCAAGGGCGCAAACGATGCAAAGAAGGCTAAAATCTTCACCAAGATCGGCCGTGAGATGGCGATCGCGATCAAGGAGGGCGGCTCGGCCAACCCGGACTTCAACTCCCGTCTGCGCGACTGCATCGCAAAGGCAAAGGCAAACAACATGCCGAACGACAACATCAAGCGCACGCTCGACAAGTACTCCGGTGCGAACGGTCAGGTCGATTACGAGGCAAACAACTACGAGGGCTACGGCGTAGGCGGTGTTGCAGTCGTTGTCGAGACGCTGACCGACAACAAGAACCGCACGGTAGCAGACGTTCGCCACCTGTTCGACAAGTACGGTGCAGGTCTGGGCGCTTCCGGCTGCGTATCCTGGCAGTTCGACAAGAAGGGCGTTATCATCATGGAGAAGGGCGACCTCGACGAGGACACCGTCATGATGCAGGCGCTCGACGCAGGCGCAGAGGACTTCCTCGCTGACGAGGAGACCTTCGAGATCTACACCGCGCCGGATGACTTCTCTGCTGTCCGCGAGGCGCTCGAGAAACTCGGCTACGAGTTCGTTGAGGCGCAGGTCGAGATGGTTCCGCAGAACTACATCACCCTCGAGAAGGAAGAGGATATGGCCCAGATGCGCAAGCTGCTCGATGGTCTCGAGGATAACGACGACGTTCAGGCCGTTTGGCACAACTGGGAGAACGAGGCCGATTACGAGGGCTGAGTTCCGCCTGAAACCGAAAAGAGAAAGACAGCTGCTTGATTGCGGCTGTCTTTTTTGCTTTTTGCCTGCTTTTTATCTCCTATTTGCGTGCATCCTGTGCTATAATATATTCTGAATAAGAATGCAATGAAAGGGGTTTCCCTCTGTGGCTGATATTACCGTACAGAACCTGACCAAATACTACGGCGACCGCCTGATTTTGAAGGATATTTCCTTTGACATACAGCCGGGCGAGAAGGTCGCCATTCTGGGCGCGAACGGCGCCGGAAAAACCACGCTCCTCAACATCCTGACCGGACGTCTGCCGTATGACGGCGGCCACGTCGGCTTCGGACAGGGCCGCACGGCGGGCGTCATCGACCAGATGCCGGATTTCCCGCCTGAATGCACGGTGGAGGACATCCTCCGGCTCGCGTTCAAGGAATCCGACGAGGTCGCGGCAGCAATGGACGAGCTGACCGACGAAATGACGCGCAAGCCGGACGATGCCTCTCTGCTCAAGCGCTACGCGCAGCTCGAGACCCGCCTCGAGATCCTCGGCGGCTACAATCGCGATTACGAGATCAACCGCGTGTGCAACGGTCTGGAAATTCCGCAGGAGATGCGCTCGCAGAAGTTCAGTCTGCTTTCCGGCGGCGAAAAAACGCGCATCAACCTCGCGCGCATCATTCTCGAGCAGACCGACGTGCTGCTGCTCGACGAGCCGACCAACCACCTCGACATGGATGCGGTGGACTGGCTCGGCAGCTATCTGGAGAGCTACCGCGGCACGGTCATGATCATTTCGCATGACCGCTGGTTCATCGACCAGTGCTGCGACCGCGTCATCGAAATCCACGACTGCACCTGCGATTTCTACAACGGCAACTACTCGTACTATGCGGTCGAGCGGGAACGCCGCCGCGAGGAGCAGCTCAAGCACCACGAGCACGAGCTGGCCGAGAAAAAACGTCTGGAAGCGACCGCGCGTTCCATGCATGAGCACGGCACCGAGCATCTGGCCAAGCGCGCGGCGTCTATCGAAAAGCGCATTGCGCGCATGAAGGTCACAGACCGGCCGAAAACCGACAAGAAAATGACCGTTACCTTCGGTGATCCGAACTACGAGACCGAGGAAGTGCTCAAGGTACGGGATATTACAAAAAGTTATGATGGACGAGAAATATTACATGACGTATCGTTCAACATCCGCAACCGCGAGCGCGTCGCGCTGCTCGGTGCGAACGGCGCCGGCAAAACCACCATGCTCAAGATCCTGCTCGGCGAGGAGACGCCGGACAGCGGCGTCATCCGCAAGGGCGTCGGCCTCAAGCCGGCCTATCTGCCGCAGCAGGTGCATTTCGCCAATCCGCACCGCAACCTCATCGACACGCTCATCTACGACAAGAACGTCTCCATGCAGGTGGCGCGTAACCGTCTCGGTTCGTTCCAGTTTATCGGCGAAACGCAGATGAAAACAGTGGATATGCTGTCCGGCGGTGAGAAAAGCCGCCTGCGCCTGTGCGAGCTGATGTACGATCCGCTCAACCTGCTCATCCTCGACGAGCCGACCAACCACCTTGATCTCGCCTCGCGCGAATGGATCGAGGAGGCCGTCGAGGCGTTCGACGGCACGCTGCTGTTCGTCTCGCATGACCGCTACTTTGTCGAGCGCTTTGCAACGCGCGTGCTTTATCTCGAAAACGGCCATCTCATCGACTTTATCGGCTCGTACAGCGCCTTTCTCGACTGGCGTGCCAAGGGCGGCGGCGCTCTCCCGGAAGCGGAGGCCGCGCCCGTCCCGAAGAAGAAAAAGGCAGCTGTTCCGACGCTGGACGATGTGCCGAAGCCGCCCGAAAAGCCGAAGCGCACGGGCGGTACGAAAAATCTCCAGAAGCAGCTGAGCACGCTCGAACGCGAGATTTCGCAGCTCGAAACCCAGTCGTCCGACCTTGAACAGCAGATGGTGGACGCGGCGTCCGACTCGTCGCGTCTGCTGGAGCTGATGACCGAAAAGGAGCAGTGTGACGAAAAGCTCGCCGCGAAGATGGACGAATGGGAAGCCGTTGCGGCGGAACTGGAGGCAATGCAGTGAAAAAATACAGGGTATGGATAGGGCTTGCGGTGCTGTGCGTGATCGTCGGCGTGCCGCAGCTTACCTGGAAACCATCGCGGTTCGGCGGAATTTTTCTGCTGGCGCTCGCTGTCGGCTGCACGGGGGAGTGGCTGATGCTGCGAGGACGCGAGAAGTACAGGGCGTGCCGGGTACTTTCGCGTGCCGGACAGATGCTTTTCGGCCTGTTTGTGCTGACGTTCGCGCTCGTGCAGGTGTGCATCATCGGCGTTTCGTTCGAGGAAAACGACCCGTCCGCCGCGCCAAAGGCGGATTATTATCTGACCCTCGGCGCACTCGTCAACCCGGACGGACAGCCGTCAGCGGCGCTTGCCGCGCGCTGTGACGCGGCGATCGGCGTGCTGAATGCCAATCCGGAGAGCCGCGCCATCCTGTGCGGCGGACAGGGCGGCGACGAGCCGCGCACCGAGGCGGAGGCTATGCGGGACTACATGACGGCGCACGGCGCCGACCCGGCGAGGCTGATCCTGGAGGATACATCGAGTACGACCATCGAAAATATCGCGAACGCGAAAAAGCTGCTGCCCGAAGACGCGGCGGTCGCGGTCATCACGAATGACTACCATCTCGCCCGGGCGCGCCGTCTGCTCGCACACGCCGGTCTGGGCGATGCAGGCGTACCGGCGAAAACACCGCACCCCGGTCAGTGGGCGGCGGTGCGCTGCCGGGAGTACTGCTCCATTATGGGACTGATGCTCACCGGGCGCTGGTGAATTGCACGATTTGGAGATAGATTATGTTTGAGAAACTGAAAATGCTGTCCGCGCGGCTCGACGAGCTGGAAATGCGCCTGTCCGCGTCGGATCTGTATGATGATCCTGCCCGCGCGGCGCGGCTGCTGCGTGAAAGGAACGAGCTTGAGCCGATCGTCGAAGCATATCGCGCATACGAGCGGGCGCAGCAGCAGCTCGCTGACGCGACTGAAATGCTGTCCGACCCGGATATGAAGGAGCTTGCGCAGGAGGAGCTCCAGCAGGCCAAGAGCGACATCGCGCGGCTTGAGGGAGAGCTCAAGCTCCTGCTTCTGCCCAAGGACCCGAACGACGAGAAGAACATCTATGTCGAAATTCGCGGCGGCGCAGGCGGCGAGGAAAGCGCGCTGTTTGCGGCCGACCTGTACCGCATGTACACGATGTACGCGGACAGGCGCGGCTGGCAGACCGAGGTGATGAGCCGTTCCGAGACCGAGCTGGGCGGCTATAAAGAGATCGTGTTCCGCGTCGCAGGCGACCGCGTGTATTCGCGGCTCAAGTTCGAGAGCGGCGTACACCGCGTCCAGCGCGTGCCGGAGACCGAGAGTCAGGGCCGCGTGCATACCTCGACCACAACGGTGGCCGTGCTGCCCGAAGCGGAGGAGCTTGATTTCTATATCGACCCGAAGGATCTGCGCATCGACACGTTCCGTGCGTCCGGCGCCGGCGGCCAGCACATCAACAAGACCTCGTCCGCTATCCGCGTCACGCACATCCCGACCAATACCGTTGTCGAGTGTCAGGACGAGCGCAGCCAGCACAAAAACAAGGAAAAGGCGCTGTCCGTGCTGAGAAGCCGCCTGTATGAGGCCGAGGTAGAAAAGCAGCGCGCCGCCATTGCGGCCGACCGCAAAAGTCAGGTCGGCACGGGCGACCGTTCTGAGCGCATCCGCACCTATAATTTCCCGGAAAACCGTGTGTCCGACCACCGCATCAAGCTGACCATCTACAAGCTCGACCAGTTCCTGAACGGCGACATGGACGAGATCCTTGACGCACTCATCGCAGCGGACACGGCAGAAAAGCTGCGGCAGCAGAGCGAAGCGTGAGACTGTCGCGAAACTGACGTTTCACCGACGATCTGTGTTCATGCGCGTTGCCGCGCGAGTGCTGTTTGGCGCGGGCAAATGGACTTTATCGACAGACTGAAATACTACCATAAATGGAAGTGGAAATACATGAAAACAACTCTTTTGACCCCGGAAACCGACGAAAACGCGATAAAGACCGCGGCGGAGCTCATTCGTCAGGGCGAGGTGGTCGGCATGCCGACCGAGACCGTGTACGGCCTTGCGGCGAACGCGCTGGACGGCGAGGCGGTGAAGAAGATATTCCTCGCCAAGGGCCGCCCGCAGGACAATCCGCTCATCGTGCACATCGCGGATTTCGATCAGATCTATGACCTGTGCCCGAGCGTGCCGCCGCAGGCAAAACAGCTCGCCGAGGCGTTCTGGCCCGGCCCGATGACCATGATCGTACCCAAGGGCGGCTGCATCCCGGACGAGGTCTCGTGCGGCCTTGATACGGTCGGCATTCGCCTGCCGTCGCACCCGATGGCGCGCGCACTCATCCGCGAGAGCGGCGTACCGCTCGCCGCGCCCTCCGCGAATACCTCGGGCCGCCCCTCGACCACGACGGCCGCGCACGTCATGCGCGACATGGACGGCAAGATCGCGGCGGTGCTGGACGGCGGCGCGTGCGGCGTCGGCGTGGAGAGCACGGTCATCACGCTCGCGCTCGAGCGGCCGCGCCTGCTGCGTCCGGGCGGCATCACGCTCGAACAGCTGCGCTCGGTGCTCGGCGAGGTCGATGTGGACCGCGCACTGTACGAGAAGATCGGAGACGACGTAAAGGTGTCCGCTCCGGGCATGAAATACCGCCATTACGCGCCGAAAGCGCCGGTAACGGTCGTGCGCGGCGACCCGGCACAGACCGCAGCGTATATCGCGCAGCATATTGGCGAAAAGACCGGCGTGATGTGCTTCGATGAATACCGGGACTGCTTCCCCGGCTGCGTGGTCGAATGCTTCGGCTCGGAGAACGACCTCGGCACACAGGCGCGCGAGGTGTTCGACCGTCTGCGGGCATTCGATGATACCGACGTGCGGCAGATCTGGGCGCAGTGCCCCTCGGACGAAGGGCTCGGCCTCGCCGTCGCAAACCGGATTAAGAAAGCGGCGGGGTTCTCGGTTGTTGAGGTGTAACGATGGCCGTTCCGAAGTATGATGAGATGTATGCCGAGTTTTTGAATGGCTGGTATCTCATCTTCTGGAAAAAATGGGCTACGGCGTTTCGGAGCTGGAATTAAGTAAAACGAACCATCAATCACGCGATGGCGGGATAGACGGTGTCATTCGTCAGGATAAATTGGGATTTGATAAAATTTACATCCAGGCGAAACGATGGGATTTAAATACCGCCGTTGGACGTCCGGAATTGCAGAAATTTTATGGTGCATTACCGAATGGAACCGTGCATGGTCTGTTCATTACTACGGCACGTTTTTCGGACGATGCGATAGAATATGCGCAAAGCCGGAATAATATTGTTTTGGTAGATGGTATTCGTTTGGCAAAACTGATGATCGAACATAATGTCGGCGTTTCTGTTGAAACACAGTACGTTGTTAAACGGCTCGATTCTGATTTTTTTCGCGATGAATAGGAAGTGAAACAAATGAAAATCATCGGCTTGACCGGCGGCAGCGGTACGGGAAAGGGCACGGTTGCGGCGCGGATGCGCTCGCTCGGTGCAGGCTGGGTGGACGCGGACGCGGTCTACCGCGGACTCTGTGCGGAAAACCGCGAAATGCTGGACGCACTGGACGCGGCGTTCGGCGGCGTGACTGACGAAAACGGTGCGCTCGACCGGCCGAAGCTCGCGAAGATCGTGTTTTCCGACCCGGAAAGGCTCGCGGAGCTCAACCGTATCACTACGCCTTATATCCGTGCGGCGTCGCTCGCGGCCATCCGTGCGCAGAGCGCCTGCCCTGTCGTGCTGTACGACGCGCCGACGCTGTTCGAGGCGGGCGCGGACGATTTCTGCGATGCGGTCATCGCTGTGCTCGCGCCGCATGACACGCGCGTTTCGCGCATCATCGCGCGCGACCATATCCCGGAGGAGGCCGCCCGCGCGCGCATCGACGCGCAGCCGCCGGACAGCTTCTACCGCGCAAAATGCGGCTATATCATCGAAAACAACGGCGATCTCGATACACTGTACCGGGATACCGATGCTTTATATCAAATTCTCATGAAGTAATTCGGATTTTCGCAAAGGAGAATGAACTATGACTTCCGAACAGCTTTTTTATGACAAAAAGACCGGCTTTGACCGCCTGACCGAGGCGGACAGGCAGGGCATCCAGACCTACGCCGAGGGCTACAAGACCTTCCTCGACGAGGCCAAGACCGAGCGCGACGCCGTGAAGGAGATCGCACGCATGGCGGAGGCAAAGGGCTTCCGCGCATGGACGCGCGACGATACCCTCAAGACCGGCGACAGGATCTACCGCATCAACCGTCACAAGGGCATCATGCTCGCCGTGATCGGCGAGAAGAGCCTCGCTGAGGGCGTCCGCCTGACCGCCGCGCATCTGGATGCGCCGCGCGTCGACATCCGCACTGTGCCGCTCTACGAGGACAACGGCATGGCCTTTTTCAAGACCCATTACTACGGCGGTATCAAAAAGTATCAGTGGACTACCATTCCGCTCGAGCTGCGCGGCGTTGTCTGCGTCTGCGACAAGGGCGAGGTCAAGCGCGTCGAGGTCCGCGTGGGCGACAAGCCGGGCGACCCGAAATTCGTCATCACCGACCTCCTCCCCCATCTCGCCGCAAATCAGATGAGCAGGAAGGCGACCGAGATCGTCAAGGGCGAGGGCCTCAATATCCTCGTCGGCTCGGTCCCGAGCGAGACCGTGGACGAAAAGTGCAGCGAAAAGATCAAGCTCGCCGTAATGGAGCATCTGAATCGCGAATACGGCATGACCGAGGCGGATTTCCTGTCCGCAGAGCTGTGCTGCGTGCCGGCGTTTGGCGCCTGCGACATCGGTTTCGACCGCTCGTTTGTCGGCGCCTACGGCCATGATGACCGCGTCTGCTCCTATCCGGCGGCCACTTCCCTGTTCGACCTGACCGAAACGCCCGCGCATACCGGCGTCTGCCTGCTCGTGGACAAGGAGGAGATCGGCTCGGACGGCGTGACCGGCATGCAGTCCCGCGCGTTCGAGACCTTTATGGGCGATCTGTGCCGCGCACAGGATGTGCTGCTCGACGAATGCTTTGAGAACTCGGTCTGCCTGTCCGCCGATGTGTGCAACGCCTTCGACCCGAATTATCCGGAGGTCTCCGAAAAGCGCAACGACGCGCGCGCAAACTGCGGCTTTGCCCTCGTCAAGTACACCGGCGCACGCGGCAAATCCGGCACGTCGGACGCGACGGCGGAGCTGATGGCGCGCATCCGCTGCATCTTCGACAAGGCCGGCATCATCTGGCAGACCGGCCAGCTCGGCCGCGTCGATCAGGGCGGCGGCGGCACGGTCGCGATGTACCTCGCAAACCGCAACATCGATACCGTAGACGCAGGCGTTCCGGTCCTGTCCATGCACGCTCCGTTCGAGTGCATCGCCAAGCTCGACCTCTATATGGCCTACAAGGGCTTCGGCGCATTCTATAAGGACTAAAGAAGATAAAAGACGCTGCGCATTGTGCTATTTGAGCTGCTAGCCCAAACTACTCGCAGCGCTAAATTATCCAATCTGCACCGGCTGGCCGCGCACTGATATGCGCGGCAAATCACGGAAGCCAAAATCCTCGCATAACGCAAAAGGAGAGCACAGACAAAAATCCGTGCTCTCCTTCGTTTTTTAGCCGAGCATCTCCGATGCGACGGCCAAAGGAAGGTCAGGGGAGTCAAGAGGGGAAAGGAAACCATTGGTGTCCTTTCCCCTTTTGCCCCTGCCGGTGGGCACCGGCAGTCTCCGCCGCCAGACGGCGGCACTCCCCCGGCTGCCGGCTGGCAGCCCTCCTGCCCTCTCAGGGCAGAAAACCTCACATCGCGTGATCGAGCGTCACCACCGGGTTAAACCGCTGGTCGATCGCCTTGAGATCGTCGTAAATCGTCATGAGCAGCCTGCGTTTACCCTCATCGTCGTAGCTGAACGGCACGACAACATCAAAGATCAGATTGATCTGCCGCTCGCCGTCCACAACGCGGAAATCGTGCATGGAGAGCTTTTCGTCGATGCCGCGCAGCACGCAGTCCACCTGCTCGCGCAGCGCGTTGATGTGCTCGTCGTTGACGTCGATCGGGTCCATATGGATGACGAGGTAAACGCCGGTCTGCTGCCAGACGCGCTTCTCCGCCTCGTCGATCTCCTCGTGTACGGCGACAAAATTGCTGTCACTCGGTACCTCGGCGTGCAGAGAAGCAAGGGCGCGGCCTGCACCGTAGTTGTGAACGATCAGGTCGTGAACGCCGACGATGTGCTCGGAGTCGAGCACGATATGCTCGATATTCTTCGCCATGACCGGATCGGCGGCCTCGCCGAGCAGAGGCGCTACCGTATCGCGCGCGATGCCGATGCCCGACCAGATGATGAACGCCGCGACCAGAATGCCCACATAGCCGTCAACCGGCAGCGGGGTGAAGCGGCCCGCGACCATGCCGAGTACGACGACCGAGGTCGTGATTACGTCGTTGCGGCTGTCCTGACCGGCCGCGATGAGAACCGGCGAGTCGATGCGGCGGCCGAGCGTGGTGTTGAACAGCCCCATCCACAGCTTGACGAGCATGGAGACCGCCAGAATGCCGGTCAAAAGCGCGGAAAACGCGACAGCGGACGGATGAATGATGCGGTCGAGCGACGTTTTGAAGAATTCGAAGCCGACCAGCAGGATGATGAACGAAACGATCAGGCCGGCGATGTACTCCGTGCGGCCGTAGCCGAACGGATGCTTTTCGTCCGGTTCGCGGTTTGCGACCTTGAAGCCGACGATGGAGATCATGCAGGAAAGTCCGTCGGACAGGTTGTTAAAGGCGTCCGCCGCAATGGAAATCGCGCCCGTCACCAGACCGATGGTCAGCTTGAGCGCGAACAGGAACAGATTGCACGCAATCCCCACCGCGCCGGAAAGAATGCCGTACTGTTCACGCACGGCGGCCGAGCGGGTGTCCTCCGCGTTTTTGATAAAAAGGCGAATGAGTGCCTTTGTCATAAAAATCCCCTCGCAAGTAAAATATGGTGTATCCCGAGGAGGATCGCAGCCTGGAGCACCATAACGGCGGGAATGCCGAGCATGAAAATGCGGTGCAGGGTTTTGTGGCGGATGAGCAGCATGCAGGCGAAGACGCCCGGGCCGCCGCCGACGAGCGCCCAGAAAAACAGCGTGCGCTCAGGCACGCGCTTCCAGCCTCGCGCCGCGGCGAGCTTGTCGTAAATACAGACGACAGCGCCGATCACGCTGACTGCGATGAAGTAGTATAACACGTTCTGCATGGAGACAGAACCTCCGTTTCCGGGATTTCTCCCAATTTTAGCACAACCGTCCGCGCAAAGAAAGTCAGAACGGCGAAAAGTAGCATATGCTAACGAAAAAGTAGCAAAAGCTAACGGGATTAGCGGTTTCTAACGCGAAAAAGTGCGCTGCACCGACGAGCGGACAGAAGGAAACCGCAGAAGGACGGGAATTCCCTCTGCGGTTTCGGTAACGATCAGATGGATTCGCGGATGATGTCCTCAATCTCGCCGGATTCGAGCTTGCGCGGGTCGGCGCGGAACAGGCCGCCCATTGTAACGACGGCGTTTTCTGCGATCTTTCCGCAGTCCTCTTCCCTGACGCCGTAGTCTGCGAGACGCAGCGTATCAACGCCGCAGGCCTGCTGCATCTCCGCGAGCGCCGCAAGGAAGTCCTCGGGACGGGTCGCGTCAGCCTTGCCCATCGCGCGCGCGATGGCCGCCATGCGTGCGCCCGCGACCTCGGCAAAGCGCTTCCAGTAGGCGTTCGAGATCATGATAAGGCCCGCGCCGTGCGGCAGGTCGGGATGGAACGCGCTGAGCGCGTGCTCGATGGCGTGCTCGCCCGTGCAGCTGGACAGCGTTTCGACAAAACCGGCAAGCGTGTTGGCGAGCGCAACGTCCGCGCGCGCCTCGGCGTTCGAGCCGTCCCTGACGGCGGCTGCGAGCGACCTGCCGATCAGCTCGATGGCCTGGAGCGCGAACATATCGCTCATGGGCGTCGAAGTCGACGCAAGATAACCCTCTGCGGCATGGAAAAAGGCGTCGAAGCCCTGATATGCGGTCAGATGCGGCGGAACGGTCATCATGAAGTCCGGATCGACGATCGAAACCGCCGGGAAGCATTTTTCGCCGCCGCCGCCGATCTTTTCCTCGCCGTTGGTGATGACGGTGAACGGGTCGGCCTCAGTGCCGGTGCCGGCCGTGGTCGGGATCGCGACAAGGGGCAGACCGTCCTTCGCCATGCGTTTGCCGCCGCCCGTGCCGCCGTGGATGTAGTCCCACCAGTCGCCGTCGTTGGTCGCCATGATCGCGACGGCCTTCGCGGTGTCGATGGACGAGCCGCCGCCCAGACCGACGATGAACGCGATCTTCTCGCTGCGGCAGAGCGCCGCGCATTCGCGCACACCTTCGATGGTCGGATTGGGCTTTACCTTGTCGTAAACGAGCGTTTCATGACCGGCTTCCTTCAGAATGCCGGCGACCTTCGCCACATAGCCGAGCTTTGTCGTGGACGAGCCGCCCGTGATGATCAGGCCGCGGCCCTCGGGCAGACGCGCACGTGAGAGCTTGCCCACCGCGCCGCTGCCGAAAAACAGCCGGGTCGGCATGTAAAAACTGAAAACACTCATGTTGCAGCCTCCTTAAAAAAGGGAGCCGAGCGGCTCCCCTGCACTTCGTGGATATTTGATATGCAGGCGTCTGTCTATACAGCGCCCAACAGTATCATTATAGCAAACTGCGGCTTCAAAGAAAAGAGTAAAATACAACGAAAATGGTCGGAATATTTAGTGCATTATGCAAAGAAAAACTATGCAAAAAACGCTTGACGTTGTGCAGAATTGATGATATTATTAGGTCACAGAAAAGGAAAGGGCAAACACCCAAAGCCGAAAGTCCTATCTCACAGGCTCGGGCGACACCCGCCAGAAACTTTTCTGAACAGATGGCGAAAGCCAAATCTTTTGAAAGAGGTGAGTCCAATGGTAACAGAAGAAATATCCTGCAAGCTTACGAGGCTCGCCAGGACGCTGTGACCGAAACGATCAAGGTGATAGCTATTAAAAAAGAACGCGGGTTCCAGACTACACGGACGAACCGCCTGAAAAGCGCGATCGGTTTCTGACCAAAGTTCGCACGGCAGCTTTGGGGAAGCGATCCCCTTTATGAATATCCGGAATGACGACTGACGGTGAACACGGATCGAGGCAGCGGGAAAGTAAGGTTCGTAAACAAGAACAAAGGCCATAAACCTCAAATGATGCGCCGAATGGTAGAAAACAGTATCCGATTGATACCTGCAAGATGCCGAATAACTGCGCACCCAGTGGCCGATGGGCATGCTGATGAGCATGGTGAAGCAGGAAGAACGCAGCACGCGGAGATGATATCAAAGCGGCAGAACAATACGTTTTTTCGGCGGCAGGCAGACAACAACACTGATGCGGCCGCACATTTTCCCATTTATATAAAGTTTGAAAGTGTAAGACTCGAATTGATATTCATCAAGTCGGGTGAGACTCGTAAAAAGCAGGATAATTACACCATCTGTCAAATGAAATGTAAAGGACGAACTCCAATGCCGTAAGTCACGATGATCATTCCCCTTATTTCAGGAGAAAACCAAAACCGCAGTTTGATCTCTCACCGGCAAAGGCAACAGCTTTCGCAGAACGTTGAAAGAAAAAACTGAAGGCCATGCGAAAACAATAATAATGCTATAGAAATTCTGATACAAAACAACGGCGCGTATCCCGTTGAGAAAAGAGGATCTATGGAAATTATCCAGTAAAAGCCCTCGTTTGATGCAATGCAAACGAGGGCTTTTTTTACTGTCGAAAAACTCCGTTTTTCCGACAGGCTGTATTCTGACTTCGCAGAACACGAGTTGTCCGAAAATTCTCGTGCGGAAACTTCTTCCTCCTGTTTCAGTTAAACGCTTCGTCGTCGCGCTCGGCAAACATGCGGTGAACGCGCTCCTTCAGCAGAGGCCAGCCGCTGAGGGACGGGTCGGCTGCGAGCAGCGCCTCTGCTTCTTCGCGTGCGTTCTGCATGAGCGCGAGGTCTGCGGCGAGGTCCGCCACGTGCAGCGCCGGGAGACCGTGCTGACGGCGGCCGAAAAAGTCGCCGGGGCCGCGCTGAGAGAGGTCGGCGCGCGCGATTTCAAAGCCATCATTCGTCTTACAGAGGATTTTCAGCCGTTCCCGGGCGGTTGCGCCCTTGTCTGCGCCGAAAAAGACGCAGTAGGACTGCCGCGTACCGCGGCCGACGCGGCCGCGCAGCTGATGCAGCTGCGACAGACCGAAACGGTCTGCATCCTCGACGACCATGAGGTTCGCGTTCGGTACGTCCACGCCGACCTCGATCACCGTCGTCGCAACCAGAATATCGTACTTTTGCGCCGCAAAATCACGCATTACTGCGTCTTTTTCGGCGCTTTTCATACGTCCGTGCAACACTGCGACGCGGCGGTGCGGCAGCTGCGCCTGAAGATCCTTCGCGTGCTGCTCGGCGCTTTTGAGCCTGCTGTCCCCTTCCCCGTCCTCGACGAGAGGACAGACTACATAAACCTGTCCGCCTGCGGCGAGCTGCTTCTCGATGAAGGCGGTGATGCGGCGGCGCATATTCTCCCCTACCGCGTAGGTCTCGACCGGACTTCTGCCGGGCGGCGTCTCGTCCAGAATGGATACGTCGAGGTCGCCGTACATAATCAGCGCGAGCGTGCGCGGGATGGGTGTCGCGGACATGACGAGCACGTGCGGCATCTCGCCCTTGGCGGACAGCGCTGCGCGCTGTGCGACGCCGAAACGGTGCTGCTCGTCCGCAATTACCGCACCGAGACGGTGAAAAACGACGCTCTGCTGGATGAGGGCGTGCGTGCCGACCACGACGTTTGCGGCTCCGCTTTCGATGGCGGCGAGCGCCGCACGTTTCTGCGCGGCGGTCATCGAGCCGGTCAGCAGCGTGCAGGTCAGGCCGAGTTTGCCGAGCATGGGCGAGAGGGTTTCCGCATGCTGCGCGGCGAGGATCTCGGTCGGCGCCATAAAGGCGGCCTGCCAGCCGTTCTGTGCCGCGAGCGCGCAAAGCGCGGCAGCAACGACGGTCTTGCCCGAACCGACATCGCCCTGCACGAGGCGGTTCATCGGACGGCCTGAGGCGCAGTCTGCCGCAATTTCCATGATGGCGCGGCGCTGTGCGCCCGTCGGAGCGAACGGCAGAGCTGCGAAAAATTCCTCCAGACGGTCGCCGCGGAACAGAATGCCGCTGTCTGCGCGGCGGCGCTCCCTGAGCTGCTGAAGGCCGCAGCAGAGCAGGAAAAGCTCCTCGAACACCATGCGGCGGCGCGCTTCGTTCACATCTTCCCTGTTTTTCGGGCGATGGATGGCGGCGAGCGCGTCGGCTGCGTCCGGAAGGCGGTATTTGACGCGCAGGACCTCGGGCAGCGGGTCTGGCCAGTCCCCCGGCACTGCGTCGAGCGCAGCTTCGGTCACGCGCGCCATGTCGCGCTGCGTCAGACCGGCGGTCAGCGGATAGACCGGCACGATACGGCCGGGATTCTGGTCGTTTTCCGCGACTTTTTCCGCCTGCGGAGAGATCATCTGCCGCGCCCGGCCGAAGCCCTGCACCCTGCCGTAAAACAGGTATTCCTGCCCGACGCGCAGCTGCGCCGTGATATAGGGCTGATTGAACCAGGTGACGCCGAGAGAGCCGCTTTCGTCAAAGATCGTGCATTTGACGAGCGTCATGCCCTTGCGGATGCGGCTGACCTTCGGCTCGGTGCCGAGAATTGCGCGCACGGCATATCGGTCCTCATCTGCGATGTCCGCGATGCGCGTGATCTGCGTGCGGTCCTCATAGTCGCGCGGATAGGTCTCCAGCGCGTCCTGCAAGGTCGAAATATGCAGTTTTTCGAACAGCTTCACCTTTTTCGGGCCGATGCCCTTGACGAACTGTACGCTGTCTGTGATGGCTGGCATGATGTCTCCCCTGCTGAAATCTGCGGATACAGTCTATTCTTTACGCAAAATAGTAATCGCGAATCGCGCGAGAGCGCGTATGAAAAAGCGTTTGCAAGGCAAACGCATAGCCCGTAGGCCTCTAACCTTGAAAGCTATGCAATGAGAGCAAACCGGGGGCGTGTACCTCGGTTTTTATACCCCTGGAGGGAGAAAGTTTCCGTATGGGAACTTTCGGACGACTCGTGTTCTGCGTAGTCAGAACACAGATTGTCGGCGAAACGTTAGTTTCGCGACAGTCTAATTAGTATTCTCTGTAAACTGCTTTGACAACGCCGAGGATTTGGCAGCCGGTGCCGTCGATGAGCGGGTACGCCGGGTTCTCCGGGCGCAGCCACACGCCGTCCGGCGTCAGGCAGAGCGTTTTGCAGGTCGCCTCGTCCTCGAGCAGCGCGATCACGATGTCGCCGTCGCGCGCCTCGACGTCCTGACGGATGATGACGAGGTCGTCGTTCATGATGCCGACGCCGATCATCGAGTCGCCGCGGATGCGCAGCGCGTAGTATTTGCCGCCGCTCGCCGCCGGCTCGAACGGCACATAGCCGATGTGCTCCTCGACCGCGAGGATCGGCATGCCGGCGGTGACGCGGCCGAGAATGGGCACGCGCGGCACCATGGAGGCGCCGCTGACCGGCGCGAGCGCGCGGGATTTGTGGTCGCTCGCCTCAAGATAGCCGGCCTCCTGTAATTTCTTCAGATGGGCATGCACGGTGGAGGTCGAGCGCAGACCGACCTCTGCGCAGATCTCGCGCACGGATGGCGGATAGCCGTGCTCCATGGAAAATGAGTTTATAAAATCAAGAATATTCTGCTGTTTATCAGATATTTTTTTCATGCTGCGGTCTCCCTCTCAATACCGTTGGAACATGTGTTCGGAATTATACCTTATTATATCGTGTTTCGCGAGTGAATGCAAACATTTGTTTGAAGAAAAACAGAAAAACTGCACGTTTGCCGCACGGTTTTGTCCTGCATTCCGCCGGCGGGATGTTCAATATCAGTGCATGTACTTGTATTTTCTGTGAATTTAGTATATGATATAGTAAACTACGAATGGGTTCCGAAAAGGCGGAAGATCATTTGATGCGAAAGCAGACGCAGGGAGGTTTTTTTATGACGATCAAGACCGATCTCGGATATATCGAAATCACGACCGAGGTTCTCGCCGGCATTGCAGGCTACGCAGCTTCGCTCTGCTTCGGCGTAAAGGGCATGACCATCCGCTCGATGACGGACGGACTGGCGCATCTGCTCGGACGCGAAAACCAGTCGCGCGGCGTAAAGGTGACCGAAGCGCCTGACGGCGGGGTCAATATCGACCTGCATATTGCGGTCGATCACGGCGTAAATATTGCGACCGTCTGCCGCTCGATCATCAGCGAGGTTCGCTACCATGTCGAGCGCCTGACCGGCGTGGACGTAAAGAATGTAGACGTTTACGTCGAGAGCATCCGTGCCTGAGACAGGCAGAAAAGAGTAAAACGGTACGGAATGACCGCGCTCTGGCGCGGTAAAAGACCCGGAAGGGGAATTTAGGAGAGTTTTTTAGATGGCAGATACGAAAATCAACGGTGCGCTGTTTCAGTTCATGGTGACCGAGGGCGCACTCGCCATTACCGAACAGAAGGAACAGATCAACGAGCTGAACGTTTTCCCGGTGCCGGACGGCGATACGGGCACGAACATGTCGATGACCATGACGGCGGCGATGAACGAGCTGGCGAAGCTGAGCGAGCCGACGCTTGCAAAGGCGGCGGATACGACGGCTTCGGCACTGCTGCGCGGCGCGCGCGGCAACTCCGGCGTTATCCTGTCGCTGCTGTTCCGCGGCATGGCGAAAAAATTACGCGAGACCGAGGCGGCGAACGGCCGCGATCTGGCGCTTGCGCTGCGCGAGGGCGTAGATACGGCGTACAAGGCGGTCATGAAGCCGGCAGAGGGTACGATCCTGACCGTATCGCGCGTTGCGGCGCAGAAAACGGTAGAGCAGTGTCAGGCAGATGACTCGCTTTCCGCCGAGCAGGTGCTCGCGGCGATCGTCGAGCACGGCAGAGCTGCGCTCGCGGAGACCGTGCATCAGAACCCGGTGCTCGAAAAGGCGGGCGTCGTGGACGCCGGCGGCTTTGGCTTTATCACGATCTTAGAGGGAATGCTCGATGCGATGCGCGGCATCCATAAGGAGCGCACGGTCGAGCAGCCGGCCAGGGCGGCGGCGAACTTCGAGGCGATCCGCGACGAGGACATCACGTTCACATACTGCACCGAATTTATCGCAGAACGCAAGGACAAGGCGCGCAATGTCGGCCGTCTGCGTGCGATCTTGAACGATATCGGCGACTCGCTCGTTGTGGTCGAGGATGATGACATCGTAAAGGTGCACGTGCACACCGACCAGCCGAACAAGGCGCTGGAGGAGGGTCTGAAATTCGGCCCGCTCCTCACGGTAAAGATCGAGAATATGCGCGAGCAGCACACCGCGAAGGTCATCGAGGGCACGGCGGACACGCCGAAGGAGCGCGTGATCGTGCCGGCAGAGAAAAAGTACGGCTTTGTTGCCGTCGCAGCAGGCGGGGGCCTCAAGAGCCTGTTCACCGATCTCGGCGCAGATGCCGTCGTTCAGGGCGGTCAGACCATGAACCCCTCGACTGATGATATCATCCGCGCGGTCGATTCGGTTCCGGCAGAGGTCGTTTTCGTGCTGCCGAACAACAAAAACATCATCATGGCGGCCGAGCAGGCGGTTCATCTGTCTGAGGAGAAAAAGCTGGTCGTCGTTCCGACCAAAACCATTCCGCAGGGCATTTCCGCGATGCTCGCGGTCGATCCGGACGCCGAGCAGGATACCGAGCTTGCGACCGCGATGACCGAGGCCGCGTCTCATGTTCGCAGCGGTCAAGTGACGTATGCGGCGCGCGACAGCGAGTTCGACGGCAAAAAGATCAAGCAGGGCGAGTATCTTTCGCTCAGCGAGGGCAGGCTGTGCGCCAGCGGCCGCGAGGCGAGCGTGCTGAAAAAGCTCGTGCGCGAGATGGTTTCCGATGACAGCGCCTTTGCGACCGTGATCTTCGGCGAAGGCGTGACGGAGGAGCAGGCCGCAGAGGTTGAAAACCTGCTTCACAAGGCGAACAAGGATATGGAGATCTCGGTCATCAACGGCGGTCAGCCGGTGTACTATTATATCCTGTCCGTAGAGTAAAAAACACCCGCTTCCGCGCCTTGACAGACGGGAGGCGAGTGGGTATAATACAGATAGAAGGACATCGCTGTGCGGTTGGCCTTTAGGTTGAATATTTTAAAATACTAACCGTCTGGCTGCAACCGGGCGGTTAGTACGCTTTTATGACAAGAATGTAAAGCACAAGGGCGATACAGACTAAAATTCTCACGAATTTCTTCATAAAGCATCACTCCTTTCACAAGGAGTGCCAACCGCGAAGCGATGTCCGTCAATAATATATCAGAAACGACAGAGAATGTCAATTTTTTCGGAGTAAACCATGTCAGTATTCGATATTTTCAAGAAATTAGAGGAAGAAAAGACCGCAAAAGCGGCGCAGCCGATCGAGTGGCTCGTTGTCGGTCTGGGAAACCCGGGCAGTAAGTACGACAACACGCGCCACAACGCCGGTTTCCGTGCGCTGGAGAGCTACTGCGCGCGCAGCGGACAGAAGATCGACCGCATGAAGTTCAAGGCGCTCGCAGGGGAGGGCATGCTCGGCGGCAAGCGCGTGCTGTTCCTCAAGCCGCAGACGTTCATGAACCTGTCCGGCGAGGCGGTGCGCGACGCGGCATCGTTCTACAAGATACCGCCCGAGCGCGTGATCGTGCTGTCGGACGATGTGTCGCTCGATGTCGGCACGCTGCGCGTGCGCCCGAAGGGCTCTGCCGGCGGCCAGAACGGTCTGAAGAACATCATTTACCACCTTGGCAGCGAGGATTTTCCTCGCGTGAAGATCGGTGTCGGCAAAAAGCCGCGCCCGGACTATGATCTTGCTGCGTGGGTGCTCGGCAGGTTCCCCGAGGAGGATCAGAAGGCAATCGACAAGGCCTGCGAGGATGCGGTAAGCGCCGCCGCGTGCATTATCGAGAGCGGCTGTGCCGCCGCCGCGCAGAATTTCAACGGCAAGAGAATATAAAAGCAGAACCGAGGACAGAGTCCTCGGTTTTCAGTTTGTCGATAAAGTCCTTTTTCATGATTAGGCACTGCCGCGCGGCAGCGCGCATGAAATAATATTTGCAAAGCAAATATATGAAAACCGGGGGCGTGCACCTCGGTTTTCATACTTTAAGAGGGAGAAAGTTTCCGTATGGGAACTTTCGGACGTCCGTGTTTTGCGAAGTCAAAACACAGATTGTCGGAAAAACGAAGTTTTTCGACAGTCTCAGAACCGAGGACAGAGTCCTCGGTTTTGACGTATATGGGGGATAAGATCAGTCTTTTACAAACAGCCGGCGCAGCCAGTGCAGCAGGCCGCGCTCCTCCTCGGAGGCGTGCTGCGCCTGCTCGCGCGCCATACTGACGGCCTGCTGCATCAGCAGATCCTGCGCACAGATCGGTTCGGGGACGGCAGGCTTTTTCTGGTAGCTGCCGTCGGGCTGAAGCACGCGCGCCTTGACCGTATCGTGCTGCATGGCGAACAGAATATCATGCAGCCGTGCGCGGACCGCCGGACTGTCGATCGGGCAGGCGATTTCAACGCGGCGCTCGGTGTTTCGCGTCATCAGATCGGCCGAGGAAATGTACATTTTCTCGTTTTCGCCGCGGCCGAACACATAGATACGCGAATGCTCGAGAAAACGGCCGACAATGCTGGTAACGGTGATGTTTTCGGTCTTTCCGGGAACGCCGGGAAGCAGGCAGCAGATGCCGCGGATGATCATTTCCACGGTAACGCCGGCGCAGGATGCCTCGTGCAGCTTCTCGATCATGTCGATGTCGGTCAGCGAGTTGAATTTTAGCAGGATGTAGCCGTCGCTGCCCTTGGCGATCTCGCCGTCCATGAGCGACAGGATATTGTTTTTGAGGCTGGTCGGCGCGACGAGCAGCCGGTTATAACGTCCGTTGAGGTTGCTCATGGCCATATTGTTGAAGAACTGCGCGGCATCCATGCCGATGGACTCGCTCGAGGTGACGAGCGAAACATCGGTATACTGACGGGCGGTTTTTTCGTTGTAGTTGCCGGTGCCGACCTGCGTGATATAGCGCACGCCGCCGCGCTCCCGGCGCGTGATGAGGCAGATCTTGGAATGCACCTTATAGTCCTCAAAGCCGTAGATGATCTTGCATCCGGCTTCCTCCAGACGCTCGGACCAGTCGATGTTGTTCTGCTCGTCAAAACGGGCGCGCAGCTCGATCAGAACGGTCACATCCTTGCCGTTTTCCGCCGCCGCGCACAGATATTCGACCAGCTTCGCCTTGCTCGCGAGACGGTAGATCGTGATGCGGACGGAGAGGACGGACGGGTCGTTTGCCGCCTCGCGGATCATCTGGAGAAAGGGCTCCATGCTCTCATACGGATAGGAAAGCAGCACATCGCGCTGAAGCGCGGTCTTGAGCAGGCTCTGTCCGGCCGGGAGCATGGCAGGCTGCTGCGGAATGAACGGAGGATCACTCAGGCGGGAGCGTCGGCCGTCGCTCAGATAATCGCCCAGAGAAAAGGCGTAGCTCATGCGCAGCGGCGCACTGCGGGAGAGGAAAATCTGGTCGTCGGTGACTTCGAAACGCTTGTGGAGGCACTCCTTGAAGTGGGAGGACACCGGGCGGCTGAGCTCTACGCGGACGATCGCCATGCGGCGGCGCTGGCGCAGCATGCGCTCCATTTTCTTGCGCAGATCGACCTGCTCCGAGCCGAACGGCTCATCATCGAGCGGCACATCTGCGTTTCGCGTGACGCAGAAGACCGTCTTTTCGAGCACATCGTACATTTCGAAAATACTGTCCGCGAAGGCGAGGAGTATGTCCTCGGTCATAAGATAGCGGCGCTTGTCGTTCGGCAGGAAGGTGATCGGCGGCAGGGAGGCCGGCACGGGGATCAGGCCGAGCCGCTCGTTCTTCTTGTGGCTGAGCAGCACGGCGATGTGCAGCACCTTGCCCTCGAGGTGAGGGAAGGGGTGGTGCGAGTCCACGACCTGCGGCGACAGCACCGGCGCGATCATGGTGTTGAAATACTGTTTGATATATTTCCGCTCGCTGCTGTCGAGCTCGTCCATGGAGGTGCGGCACAGATCCTCCTGCGCGAGGCGGGCGTCAACATCGCGGAACGCTGCGTCGCGCCGCGCGTACAGCGGCTCTACCGCCGCATAGATGCGGCTGAGCTGTTCTCCGGCGGTGAGACCGGACTTGGTGTCGCGGCGGTTCGGCTCGAGCGCCGCCATATCGGTCAGGCTGCCGACACGGATCATGAAAAATTCATCCAGATTGCTGGTGAAAATCGCAAGAAATTTGAATCGTTCGAGCAGAGGAACGGTCTCATCCTCCGCCTCGGCCAGTACGCGCGCATTAAATTCAAGCCAGGACAGCTCTCGGTTCTGTGTATATCCCTGATTCCAGATCGCGTCTGTCATGGTCGAATCCCCCTTTCAGAAGGCCGCAGAGCGGCATAATAATTTTTGACTGACGTTAGTATACCGCAAGGATATGATATATGTGCGAATACTGTGTAAAGAATAAGTAAAAAACCGCTCGTTTCATGGGGAAACAGGCGGTTTTTTGAAGTTATGCGGTCAGGGTGCGGTCAATTGTCTGCTGAGACCAGGGACTCTCCTCAGCGCTGCCGATCACGGTGGAGATCACAGAGTCAATACAGGATGCATAGGACTTGAGATAGTTGTCGATATTCTTCTGTTCATCATAGACCTTGTATTCTCCGGTCTCCCGGAAATACGCGCCGAGCAGGCCGCGGCCGGTGTTGTAAAGAATGCAGTGAACAGCGCCTTTGGTATCTGTAACAGCGAAAAAGCTGCCCTTGCCGTCGGTCAGGCTCGGAACCTCAGCGAGCTTGACGATTTCACTGTAACGGCTTTTGAAAAGCTCATACGAGCCGGTATCTTGGTGATTCGTTACTTTTTTGCCGCTCTTGCTGGCGATGGTAATGAAAGAGGAAATGTCTTTGTCCGATTGCCATTCATTCGACGCATACGCTTCGCCTGCGGCGGTCTGGATGGCCTCGTGCAGCATACGGGTCTCCGCGACGACCTGGTCGCGTCTGGCCCTGTCGATATAGCCGGTGAGGGCGGGGATGAGGAGCGAGGCGAGTATCGCGAGAATGACGAGCACAACGATCAGCTCGACGAGCGTAAAGCCGCGCCGGTTTTTGAATATTTTCATGAAAACTCCTTCTTTTGCTTTCGTTCAGCCTTATTATAACAAAAACGAAGGCAGAAAACAGGGGAAAAGCGGCAGGTCAGCGGCCGCGGGGCAGGATATTTTTATCCTGATAGTAGGCGCTCTTTGCCTGATACATACGGGTCTCCGCGATACGGAGCAGATTTTCCATGCGCAGCGACGCAGTCTCGCAGGTTGCCCAGCCGAGAGCGGCGTGATAATCCTTCTGCTCGATGGCGAGGGAGAAGGTGCGCACCTTTTCGTGCAGCCTGTCCTCGGACAGGTCGGGCGCGAACGCGACATATTCGTCGCCGCCCATGCGGTAGGTCAGCTCATCACCGAACTGCTTTTTCAGCTCGTCCGCCACCTCGCGCAGCATGATGTCGCCGGCCTGATGCCCCATGGCGTTGTTCAGCTCGTGCAGGCCGTTGATGTCCATGTAAACGCAGCTGAGCGTGCGCCGGCAGCGGCCGGGAATATCGTTCTGCTCGCGTTCGAAGGCGTTTCGGTTGCGCAGACCGGTGGTCTGGTCGTTTTCCGCAACGTAGCGGAGCCTGGCGCGGGTGATGAAATTCTGCATCATCATGTGCATGACATAGGTCGAGGCGATGATCGAGATGCAGCCGTATATGATGCCGTTGAGCATATCGATCTGGATGATCCTCGCGTCCTTGCTGGCGGATGCAAAGAGAAAAAACAGCATATCCCAGATGACGACGCTGCACATGTTTTCGAGCGGCGGCAAGATGAACAGCGTGGGAAGTGTGAGCAGAAAGGCGATGAATGCGGTTGCCGGTCCGCCCGGACTGGTCACGGTGCTGAGATAGATGCTGAGCGAATACAGCGAGCTCAGAAACAGAGAAAGACAGATCTGCAGACCGGCTCTGCTGCGCCGTCCGACATAAAGCGTGATCGGAAGCAGAAGGCAGGAAATGCCGAGCACGATGAGATAGGCCGGGAGGTTGGGCGCGAGCACAACGCTGAAAACCGCATAGACGGCGGAAATCAGAAGAAAGATGATGCTGATCGCGAGAAACGCGACAAGCCGGTTGTAATTGTAGAGATGCATCTCCTGCTGGACCTGGGCGAATTCTTCCGGAGTTGCTCCGGCGTAGAGGAGAAGCCGCTTGATTTTTTCCATAGTGAACAACCCTTCGAAGAAAAGGTATTACAGCGAGGGGAGGGATAATTTGACCTTTATGGCGATACCGCCGCAGCTTTCGCTGTGCGGGATCACCTTATCATAGTATAACACAGGAAACGGCGGAGAAAAAGAGAAAATGTAAAACAATGACTGCGAAAAATTCAATATAAATAACGAAAAAACGCATAAGGGCAGAAAAAAGGCACCTCGTGCACGCTGGTGCATAAGGTGCCTTTTCCTCGATTCAGTCAATGCCGCGCATCGGGAAGCGCTGCGGCCGGGCCTTTTTGCCTTCGGGCAGGAGCGCTGCGGCGAGGTCGGGACGGGCGGTCTCGATGAAGTTGACGCCGCCGCGGATGAGCGTGTCGAGCGTGCGCGGGTCGTTCGTCGGCAGACTCATGGTAAACAGCCCTGCGGCGCGGCAGGCGCGGAGCAGAGGCGGCGTAAGATGAGCCGGCGCGGCGCGCAGGCCGAACAGGCCGGTCGTCTGCGAGGCGTTCACGAGCGCTGCGATGTTGTCGGGAACCGCCGGCATTTCGCCCATGATGTGCAGGTCGGGGTTGGCCGAGGCGATACGCGCCGCCTCCACCAGTCCCAGACCGACAAAGACCGCGTCGTCCAGATAATCGGTCTGACGCAGGGTCATGCGCATCTGCGGCAGCAGGCTCGGGTCGCGCAGCGTGATGGCGATCTTCGACCGGCAGGCGCGCGCGAGGTCGAGCGCCTGTCCCACAGGGAGCAGACGGGGCGCGACCTTGCGCAGCTCGGTATAAGTGTGGTCGCAGACGGCCACCGCGCCGCCGTTCGGCGCGAGAACATATCCGTCCGACGAGAGCACGGCGATGCCGTCCGAGGTCATGTCGACCGAGAGACAGCAGCCCTTTGCGCCCTCCTCATTTCCGGCGAGGATGGAGTCCAGTCCGTCGCGGTCCGTACCCATGCAGCCTGCGGCGGACAGGATAAAGATATCAGCTGTGGTATATGGCAATACCGGTTCCTTCTTTCTCAAACAGTCTGTCCGCAGTCATCGTCCGAAGGATCAGACCTTCTCCGGCTCGTCGTACTCGACGCCCTGCGTGTCGACGGTAACGGTCTTCATGCGCTGGGTCTCGCGCGGACGGTCGTGCCAGTCGCGCTTGGTGTTCACGATGGCGTCAACAACGTCCATGCCCTCGATGACCATGCCGAAGGAAGCGTACTCGTTGTCCAGATGCGGCGCGTCGTCGGTCATGATGAAGAACTGGCTGCCTGCGGAGTTCGGGTCTGCGGTGCGCGCCATGGACAGCACGCCGCGGGTGTGCAGCAGGTCGTTCTGGAAGCCGTTGTGGGTGAACTCGCCGCGGATCTCGTAGCCCGGGCCGCCCATGCCGGTGCCGTCCGGGTCGCCGCCCTGGATCATGAAGCCCGGGATGACGCGGTGGAAGATGGTGCCGTCATAGAAGCCCTTGCTCGCCAGGGAGACAAAGTTGCGGACGGTGTTCGGCGCAACTTCGGGGTACAGCTCGGCGCGGATGATGCCGCCGTTTTCCATTTCGATGGTAACGATAGGATTGCTCATTATTTATCAACTCCATAAAAATTTTGCGTGTAGTCGCATTCTGTATTAGTATTGTAGCAAATTTCCCGATATACGGCAAGTGGTGTTTGGGGAATAAGCGGCCTGCGCGGAAAAACAGGGGAGAGGGGCGGCGTTCCCGGCGAGTAATCCACTTTATCCACAGGGGTTTCCACAGGCGTGCTGGGGATAACGTTGTGGATAAAGTGGATAACTTTTTGTATAGGGCGGTCAATCTGCTGACCAGTGGCCGATTTGGCATTTACCGTCTGTAATATTTTGTCGAGCGGGCGGTGTACATAAAACCGGCGCGTCTGTGGAAAACTCACACAGACGAGAGAATTATCCACAGACGGAGAGGAGCGTATCCATGGCAGAAGAGATCACCGCCGTCCCGGCGCCCGAGCGCAGCAGCATCGCCGAGACCGGCTCCATCACCGCGCATACCGCGCGGGGGACCGTGCACTGCATCACCATCGTCGGCCAGATCGAGGGCCATATGGAGCTGCCGGCGCAGAACAAGACCACCAAGTACGAGCATCTCATCCCGCAGATCGCGGCGGTCGAGCAGGCGGAGGACATTGATGGTCTGCTCGTGCTGCTGAACACGGTAGGCGGCGACGTCGAGGCCGGACTCGCCATCGCGGAGCTGATCGCGGGTATGACAAAGCCCACCGTTTCGCTCGTGCTCGGCGGCGGGCATTCGATCGGCGTGCCGCTCGCGGTAGCGGCAAGGCGCAGCTTTATCGCGGCTTCCGCCGCCATGACCATTCATCCCGTGCGCATCAACGGGACGATCATCGCGGTGCCGCAGGCGTTTGAATATCTCGCGAAGATACAGGAGCGCATCAGCGATTTCATCACGGGGCATTCGCATATCCAGCCGGAACGGCTGGCCGGTCTGATGCGCGAGACCGGACAGCTGACTGCCGACGTCGGTACGGTCATTTCCGGCCGCGAGGCGCAGGAGATCGGCCTGATCGACCGGGTCGGCACGCTGTCGGACGCGCTCGAGGAGCTTTACGGCATGATCGAGCGGCGAAAAGCAGAAAAATAATCAGTTTTCCTCCAGATAGTCGCGGATGCAATCGACGAATTCCGCGCCGTAACGGCGCGCCTTGGCCTCGCCTACGCCGCGCACGCCGAGCAGCTCGTATTCGCTCTTCGGCTGCCGCGCGGCCATGTCCGCGAGCGTCGCGTTCGAGAACACGACATACGGCGGCACACCGGCGCGCTGTGCGACCTTTGTGCGCAGTGCGCGCAGCTTTTCGAACAGCTTTTCATCCACATCGGCGGACAGCTCCTCGGTGCGGCGGACGGTCTCGGGCTTTTTCTCGCGCGGCAGGCGGATATGCAGCTCACCCCGGCCGCGCATGAGGGCGTTGCCGGTCTTCGTGAGGAAAAGCGCGTTGTAACGCTCGGGGTCGGCGGTCAGCAGGCCGCGCTCGAGCAGGACGTCGATGAGCTGCCGCACGCGCACGGCGGTCTGCTCGCTCATGATGCCGTAGGTCGAGAGCGTGTGGAGGCTGAAACGGCCGATCTGCTCGATCTTGCTGCCTGTGAGCACGGCGGCGACGACGGTTTTGCCGAAATGCAGCCGCCGCTCGTCGAGACGGTAGACGCAGGACAGGATCTTGCGCGCGTCCATCGTCGCGTCTACTTCTTCAAAATTCGTGTCGCAGTTTCCGCAGTGACCGCAGCAGACGGGCGCCTTTTCACCGAAATAGTTCAGGATATACCGGCGCAGACAGTCGGTCGTCGTTGCGTAGGACGTCATCTGACGGAGGCGCTCCATATCGCGCTCAATGAGCGCACGGCGCGTTTTCTCGTCGATGGAGTCGTCGTCATTCTCGTGGCTGTGCTCGATGAGAAATTCCGCAGTACGCACATCCTGCCCGTTGTACAGCAGGATGCAGTCCGCCGCTTCGCCGTCGCGTCCGGCGCGTCCGGCCTCCTGATAATAGCTCTCCATGTTCTTCGGCATATTATAGTGAATGACGAACGAGACGTTGGACTTGTCGATGCCCATGCCGAAGGCGTTGGTCGCGACCATGATGGTCTTGCGGTCGTACAGGAAGTCGTCCTGATTGGCGAGGCGCTCCTCGGGGTCGAGACCGGCGTGGTAGCGCGTCGCGGGCAGACCGCGGCTCAGCAGCATGTCGCACACCTCCTCGACTGTCTTGCGCGTCGAGCAGTAGACGATACCGCTCTTGTCGCGCCGCTGGAGCAGGTGCGCAAGCAGGGCGGAGGGCTTGGAGGACGGTTTTTCGACCGCGAAGTACAGATTGGGGCGGTCGAAGCCGGTCGTGATGACGAACGGGTCCTCGAGACCGAGCGCACGGATGATGTCGTCGCGGACCTCGGCGGTCGCGGTCGCGGTGAAGGCGGAAACGAGCGGGCGCTGGGGCAGGGAGGCAAGAAAGTCGAGGATCTTCAGATAGCTCGGGCGGAAATCCTGTCCCCACTGCGAGATGCAGTGCGCCTCGTCCACCGTCACCATGGAAATCGGCACGCGGCGTGCGAAATCGAGGAAGAACGGCGCGGTCAGCCGCTCGGGCGCGACATAGAGCAGCTTGTATTCCCCGCGTCCGGCGAAATACAGCGCGTCGCGCATCTCCTCGAACGACAGGGCGCTGTTGATGCAGGCGGCCGGGACGCCGGCCTCATTCAGCGCGCCGACCTGATCCTTCATCAGCGAGATGAGCGGCGAGATGACGAGCGTCAGTCCGGGCAGCGCGAGCGCCGGGACCTGATAGCAGATGGACTTGCCGGCGCCGGTCGGCATGATGCCGAGCGTGTCGCGCCCGGAAAGAATGGCCTGCACGAGCTCGTCCTGTCCCGGACGGAAGCTGTCGTAGCCGAAGTACTGTTTGAGAATTTCCTGTGCGGTCGGCATGTAAAGGCTCCTTCATACATAGTATGAACCTATTCTACCACATTTCCCGGGACAAAGCAAACTGATGTTCGTATAAATGGCGTTACCGGCAGTCTCCTGCCGGTTTACAACCGGCGCGTGCTGTGCTATACTATATCATTGGATTAGAATATACACACGAATTTTTATTTCACAGGAGGAAATATCCATGCTTTGCAAGAAATGCGGCAGGGAGCTGCCCTATGCAGGGGGCAAGTTCTGCCCGTTCTGCGGCGCGCCCGTTGAGCAGACCGGCGTAAGCGACGAGACCGAGGTGTTCACCACGCTGCCCGAGGAGCTGCGGAACGCAGGCGGCGCCCCGGCGGACAGCGGCATCGACCTTTCGGCGTTCGATGCGGCGCGCAGACAGAGCCGGCAGGCGCTCGAGGATGCCGAGGAGACCATGGCCATCGATCCGCTCGCAGATACATCCGAACAGCCGGCGGCAGCGCCCCGCGTGCCGCAGCAGCGTCCGGAAGCCCACCCCCGTCCGACGCAGGACGCATCGCGCACGACCTATTACGGCGGCCGTCCCGACCCGGATGACCGCGTATACCGCAAGCCGTCCAGGGGCAGGCGCGCAGCGGTCGTAACGCTCGTCGTGCTGCTCGTCGCGGCGCTCATCGGCGGCGGCGTGTGGTTCTTCATGAACCATCACAAAAACGACGAAAATCTGACGCTTGCGGAGAAGTATATGGACCGCGGCGACTTCGACAAGGCGCTTTCGTACTATGAGAAGGCGGCGGAGGAGGCCAAGGACCCGACCGCGATCAATGCGGCGATGCAGCTTATCCGCGACTACCAGAATGCGGAGGATTATGTAGACAACGAGCAGTACACCGAGGCCATCGCGGCGCTTAAGCAGCTGCGCGACCGCGTGACCGACAAGGACTCCACCATGTACAAGTCCATCGAGGATCTGCTCAGCAAGGCGCAGAGCGCACAGTCGGACAGCACTTTTGCTTCCGATCTGGAGGAGGCGCAGGGCTATCTGGAGGATGACAAGCTGGATGCGGCCTCCGGCAAGCTCGATTCGCTCGAGCAGGACTCCTCGCTGACCGACGAGCAGAGGAAGCAGGTCGAGGACATGAAGAACAAGCTCCAGTCCGCAAAAGACAGCGCACAGCAGCAGCAGGAGAACGAGCAGAAGAAATCCGAACGCAGGCAGGAGTTCTCGAGCGAGATGGACGAGCTGGAGAGCGACGATCTCAAGATCTCTTCGGCAGCGAACGCAGAGGATGAGCTGGCCATGACGGCAAGCTCGTTCGAGCAGTGGGATGAGCTGCTGAGCGAAATGTACGATTATCTGGCGGGCGTGCTCAACGCAGACCAGTATGCGTCCGAAGAGGAAAACTACAAGCAGTGGGTCGCGGAGCGCGACAGCGGCGCGGAAAATGCCGCGGGCGCGACCGAGGACAGCACGCAGAAGCAGCTCGCGTCGTACAGCTTCAAGCAGAGCTATACCAAGGCGCGCTGCTACAAGCTGCTCGACATGATGTAAGAGCCTGTCGCGAAACTGACGTTTCGCCGACAAGCTGTGTTCTGACTTCGCAGAACACGAGTCGTCCGAAAGTTCCCATGCGGAAACTTTCTCCCTCTTAAAGTAAGAAAACCGAGGCGCATGTCCTCGGTTTTCTTGCGTTTGCGCAGCAAACGCTATTCCATGCGCGCTGCCGCGCGGCTGCGTTTGCCTCGTGAGACGAAACTTTATCGGCAGAGCAATGTATTTTTATTGTGGATGTTGGAATTTCATTCAGATTGTGCTATAATAAATAAAATATTGCTGATATATGCGAATATACGGCGTGCGGAAAGCAGCAGTATTTACAAAACTATGAGAGTGAGAGATGCACTATGAGTATCACGCGAGTATGGATCGCGGGTGCGGGCGGACGGCTCGGTTCTGCGCTTTATCACCGGTTCAGCGGCAACACCGACTATAAGCTCGTCACGAGCGACCGCGACGTCCCGATCGAGGACGCACGCGAGGCCGGCTGCTTTGCCGACCTCAACCACCCGGATGTTATCATCAACTGCGCCGGTCTGACCGATGTGCGCGCCTGCGAGGAAAAGCCTGAGGAAGCGTACAAGATCAACGCCATCGGTGCGAGAAACCTTGCGGTCGCGGCGCGCCGTATCGATGCGAAGCTCATCCAGATCTCGACCGATGACGTATTCGACGGCGACGATGACGCGGCGCTGTGCGAGTTCGACGACGCGCATCCGACCACTATGTACGGCAAGAGCAAGTATGCCGGCGAGAAGCTCGTTCGCGAGCTGACCGACAAGCACGTTATCGTGCGCTCCTCGTGGCTGTACGGCGTCGGTTCGTATGATTTTGTCGACCGCGTGCTCGACAACGCGAAAAAGGACGGCAAGGTCGTGCTGCCGGAGGACGAGATCTCCTCTCCGACCTCTGCGGACGCGCTGGCAGGCTTTATCGAGTGCCTGATGCACACCCGTGAGTTCGGCCTGTATCATGCCTCCTGCGACGGCTCGTGCTCGCGCGCGGAGTGGGCGCGCGAAATCCTGCGTCTGAACGGCATGGACAGTATCCCGGTCATCTCCGCGGCGGAGAACACCGAGCTGCGTCCGCGCTTTACGCTGCTCGACAACATGATGCTGCGCATCACCGGTCTGTATCAGATGCCGGACTGGAAGACCGCGCTTGCGGACTATTTCAGCACGAAAAAGGGAGGTGCGCACAAGTGAGCGGAGCGAAAGAGAAAAAGAAAATCGGTCTGACAACGCAGATCTTTATTGCGCTGATTGTGGGCGCCATTCTGGGTATTGTGCTGCATGTCGCCGCGTCTGACGTGGAATTTGTGCAGAATGTATTGATAAACGGTGTTTTCTATGTCATCGGTCAGGGCTTCATCCGTTTGATGCAGATGCTTGTCGTACCGCTGGTTTTCTGCTCGCTGATCTGTGGCGCGACTGCGATCGGTGACAGCAAGACCCTCGGCAAGGTCGGCATCAAGATCATCGGCTTCTATATCCTGACGACCATGATGGCAGTCGCGGTCGCTCTCGGCATTGGCCTGCTCATCAGGCCGGGCCTCGGTCTGGATATGTCGCAGGTGCAGCAGGTCGAGACCGGCATCGAGGGCGGCCAGTCGGTCAGCTTCGCGGAGACCATCCTCAATATCATCCCGAAGAACCCGATCGGTGCGCTCGCGAACGGCGAAATGCTCCAGGTCATCGTTTTTGCGCTGATCGTCGGCATCATCCTTGCGAAACTGCAGGATAAGACCCAGCTTGTCACGAACTTCTTCCAGCAGGGCAACGACATCATGATGGAGATGACCATGATGGTCATGCGTCTGGCGCCGATCGGTGTATTCTGCCTGATCGCAAAGACGTTCGCCGGTCTCGGTTTCTCTGCGATGGTCCCGATGTTCAAGTATATGGGCGCGGTTCTGCTCGCGCTGTTCATCCAGTGCTGCGGCGTATACCAGGTCCTGCTTGCGCTGTTTACACGCCTCAATCCGCTGCGCTTCCTCAAGAAGTTTGCTCCGGTTATGGGCTTCGCCTTCTCGACGGCTACCTCCAATGCGACGATCCCGATGAATATCGACACGCTGGAGGAAAAGATCGGCGTTAACCGCCGTATTTCGTCCTTTACCATTCCGCTCGGCGCGACCATCAATATGGACGGCACGTCCATCATGCAGGGCGTTGCGGTCGTATTCGTCGCGCAGGCGTTCGGCATTACGCTGACTCCGGCGGATTATCTGACCGTTATCGCGACGGCGACTCTCGCATCCATCGGCACCGCAGGCGTTCCGTCTGTCGGTCTGATCACGCTCGCGATGGTATTCGATTCGGTCGGCCTGCCGGTTGCCGGCATCGGCCTGATCATGGGTATCGACCGTATTCTTGATATGGCGCGAACTGCGGTCAACATTACCGGCGACGCGGTCTGCACCACGATCGTTGCACATCAGGACGGCGCGCTCGATAAATCTGTATTCAATAAAAACTGAGACAGCACCGCACAGGAAAAGCTCCGGCACTTTGCGGAGTTCGTGCGGCGCCGCGTGAAATCGTTTTTTTTGCAGTGGGCACGGTTTGACAGACCGTGCCCATTCTGTTATAATAAATACACGCCGCCATGGCGGAACTGGTAGACGCAGGGGACTTAAAATCCCCCGGCCTCAAAACCGTGCCGGTTCGATTCCGGCTGGCGGCACCAGAAAGCTCCTGTAATCTGTTGATGGATTACAGGAGCTTTTGCTGTATTATCGGTATTTTTCTGAACTTTTCAGAGATGTTTGAAAATAGGGAATAACTGTGAAATCAGTCGGTTTGACCGACTTCTCGCAGATTTCTCGCAGGCTTGCACCAAGAATGGTGCTTATTTTGTGCTTATTCGAGAGGTTAGTTAAGGTTTCAGCGCCGTGATTGGAACAACAAAAACACCATCGGCGCGCCGATAGGCGGCATTCGACATACCGCACAGAACGCAGAGCACCGCAGGCGGCTTGCCGCGAGGATCTTCTTCAATCTGACGCTTAATCTTAAGCAGATTTTCTGCGGCAGTATCGATCTGATTTGCACCGAGCTTGATCTCAAAAGCGCACCACTGACCGTCTGCCAGCTCAATTACCGCATCGATCTCTTGATTTTGGTAATCCTGATAGTGATACAGGTTCGCACCAAACGACTCCGCATAGATACACAGATCGCGCTCGCACAGTGCCTCAAATAGAAATCCAAGCGTTTCCAGATCACCAATCAAACCGGCAGGCGTTGCGCGGAGCAAGGCACACGCCAGTGACGGATCGGAGAAATGCCGCTTTTCCGCCTGCTTTATCCGAACAGAGGAGCGGATACCGGCAGCGAACGGTGGCTGATTATCCGTGATGAACAGCCGCTTGAAAATATCCAGATAGGCGGATACCGTTTCGCCGTCAATATCCTCATCATCAACCGCCTTGATATCGCGCATTAACGTTCGATTTGTGACGGTTGTGCTCTCATTTCGAGCCAGAGAACGCAGCAGCAGGCGCATTTTCTGTGTATCGCGTCTGATGCCGTCGATACGGTACACATCATCGTCAATGACCGCATTCAGATACTCGGCAGGCAGCAGCATAGCCTGTTTGAGCGGCAAGCCCAGACTGCCCGGCCAGCCACCGCGGATAATCAGTTCAATCAGCTTGGTAAGATCTACTTCGCCGGTCATGGCTGTAGTAACTTCGCCATGACACAGCTTTTCCAGCGAAACCTGTCCGCTGGAGTCGCCCGACTCGTAGAGCGACATTGGACGCATACGCAGCTTGGCAATGCGGCCTGCACCGCTGTGCAGGACACCCTTGTGGTTAGGGGTGGCAGAGCCGGTCAGAATAAACTGGCCCTTTTCGGCGGTCTGATCTACCTTGTAGCGCACCGCGTCCCAGAGCGGCGGAACCTCCTGCCATTCGTCGATCAAGCGCGGAGCCTCGCCGGTTAGCACCAGTTCGGGAGACAATTCTGCCAGCTGGCGGTTTTGAAAGTTGTTAGCCGGATCGCCGATATAGATTTCGCTTTTGCTGTGCTGCGCAGAAGTCCAGGTCTTGCCGCACCATTTCGGTCCCTCAATGCAGACAGCACCGAAAGCGGATAGATATTCCTCTACTTTTGCATCGATAATGCGGGGTTTATAGTTTAAATGGTTCATTTGACTCACCTCAACATCTTGCTATTATTATATGCTAATCGGTCATATTTTACAATTACAATCGGTCAAATTTTGCAGCATCAACCGATAACATTTTATGGAATAAACGCTCGAGCCATTAAGAACTCGAGCGTTTTCTGTCTGGGAGTGCAGCGTGGAGGTTCGCATTATTTTTACCATTTCCAAGCAAATGCTCCATGCAGTTCGATGCCGCGATTTTCGAGGCAGCATCCAGATGCGCATAACGCAGTGTCGTCTGAAAGGTCGCGTGACCGAGATACACTTGAATTTCCTGCAGGGTATAGCCCTCATGCAGCAGCAGCGTTGCACAGGAGTGCCTGAGATCATGCACTCGAATGACTTTCAGGTTATTCCTCTGGAGAAGTTCCTTAAAGTGACGGGTAATATAATCTGGCTTGAACAGCGTTCCCATGTCATTGACAAACACGAAATCCAGATAGTTTGTATCATATGATTTGCGGTACAGCTTCTGATTTTGCATTTGTTCCTCACGACGCTGAAGCAGCTCTTTCTCGATTATCGGGACCAGCGGAAGGCGGCGGCCGCAGCAGCATTCTTCGGTTGAGAGTGTACCCATATCACCGAGCATATATCGCAGACGCGGCTGAACATAATTGGTCAGATCAGTGATCGCAAGCACACCGCTCTGTCCGTTCAGCACCGGTTCATATGTGACAGGGTCAAGAACCTCTATGATACAGTTTTCTGCAGTGATGTGAATGCCGCCGGACGGACAGGTGTAGGCGAGGATACCGGCATCACGTGCACCGTATTCGTTTGCCACCGGACAGTCGAATACACGCGCGATCAAATCTTCCTGCCACTTTTCAGCTGAGCCTGCTTGCTGAGCTCGATCGGACTGCCCCAGAGCATGACACTGCGGCTTCCCAGGGTGATGCCATACCAGCTGAGGCCGCGCCATCGTGCCGCTTAACGGCGAAAATGCATGTCAGCAGTATTTAAATCAATGATCGGCTTGCTGTGCAGGCGAGCAAAACGGGCGGCATTGTTAATTTCTGCAGATGGCATATCAGATGCAATAATCAGACAATCCGCTTGCTCGAGAAAACGCCGTTTTTCCCGCCTGTAAATTCAAAATTCCACCATAAAACTGTGGTTTTTATCATTTTTCACCAAAACGAACAAAAACACAGCATGAATTTCATTATTTTCAACGCAATATTCCGTGTGGC